>Ga0116182_1000155_pt1 | contig 75094 bp, 106 predicted proteins | sample AD_UKC077_MetaG_FD_89805 | JGI IMG/M metagenome (GOLD analysis project Ga0116182, IMG submission 89805) | Active sludge microbial communities of municipal wastewater-treating anaerobic digesters from USA - AD_UKC077_MetaG | ecosystem: Engineered > Bioreactor > Anaerobic > Digestate | place...
ATAAGCACACCTATTTAATGGATCGAGTGATCAAAGATAAAAGCATCTTGTCTCTATTGGATAGAACCAATACCACTCAGCACCTATTGACGTATTATTCAGAGCATTTCATGCAGAGGTATATTGAGTGTGGTGCTCTACCTAATAGTAAGAACATTACGGAGTTCGTTAATCAATACATTCTTTCTAGATACACAAGCTTAATGTTTCTTGGATATCACAAGACTCTTTCCTTATTTAAGAATGATTCAACAGATATCAAATACTTCAAGATCAAGAAGAATATCTTTTACGGAGAAGAAAACTTTTGGGATTTCTTCATGATCATTAACCAGAATAAGTACACCGGTTCTTTGAATGATCTATATAAGGAAAAAGAGTTAAATGTATATTTTGCGGAGGGGGTATTTGATGCATTGAACCTATACCTCTATAATCCAAAGTATGCAACTGGTGTCGAACCGGACATCATTTTGGCAACTGGTAGTAAAGTTTCTTATGCATCTGCTTTATATTTCATACGCGATACGTTCATGAAGCGAGTTACATCTCATGTATTCCTTGACCCCGAAATTCGTTACAAAGAGTTTGCTAAAAAATATCGTTTATTAAAACGAGTTTATAATAAAGCCATTTTCTATCAGAACGGAAGTTTTGATTATGGTGATATTAAAAAGGATGATTTAGGCAAAATCAAAATTTGTGACATAATGGGGTAACGTAATAATGAAAACTGATGAATTTAGTCGAAGTTTAAAGAAGAATGTTTACATTTCAAAGATCAAAGACATGCCGTCGTTCATACAATTGATTAACAACATCTACAAATCAATCATCGGCAAAAACACCATAGAGGAGTTCTTCTATAAATTCGATAGAGTTCTCAGTGTTCAAATCAAAAAAGAAACAACTGAACTTTTTCAATTTGAGCTTTTCTTAAAGAATGTTAAATCAAACTTTCAAATGTATCTTGAAGACCTATACTCATTGTTATATCTTTTCTTTATTGATATAGATGTTCATGATGTAGTTATCAACAAGAATAATGATGATGTTCATGCTAAATTAAAAATCAAATTTGATGTTAAGAATGAGCATAATCTTTTAATCAAAGACTTGCTCTTGAGAATACGAAGAATTAAAAAACCAAGGAGTGCTACCCCGTGAATAGTTATACCCAAACCATTAGTGTCGAGAAGTATAAACAATTCTTAAATTGTCTTTATACGGTATCCAACTACATTGAAGATCTTGATATCAAGCAGGGTTTGATCAGACAGAGAACGGCTGATAAACAGATTTGCGTTGAAATGAATCTGTCCTCAATTTTTAAACAAGATCTTTGTGTAGCAGATATTAAATCAAAGCTTGAACTAATGGAATTGTTGATTGATGATGGTACTGACGATATCACCATTCAACAGGCTGATAAAGTTTGGTTCGTTTATAGCAAAAAGACTGTATTCAAATTTTCTTGGGCTTCAGCATCTAGACTTAGTACATCATTCATTGAAGATGATGTTTTCGCAAATTTCACCAAGAATACAGATCAGGGTAAGTTCTTGTTTGAAATTGATCTTAATGAAAGATGTGATCTTCATAAGAAGATGAAAAAGGTTTGCGAGAAGTTCAATTCTGATAAGATTGTTGTTTCAATTGATGATAAAGCAATTGCTATGACTATTGAATCAGAAGATAAAAGGAACACTGGTGTTGTCTATAAAACTCAGAATACCACTAACCTTGAAAAACAATGCATCATAGCCAGATCAAGTTTCATTGAAAAGATCGATGCTAAATATCTCAAGAAAATTGTATTCTATAGCTATGTAGCTGACAATCCAACTATGTCATTAAGCAAAGCAACATGCGACGTGGAAACTCTTCCAATGTCCTTGTATGCGGTTTGCAAGCACTCTAAATAATTAATCGGGAGACTTAGTATGCTAACTGATAGTTCCGTATTGGAATTCATTAAGTTTGGTTTGGGATATCCATTTACGGAAATAGAGTTGATGGATAAAGATATCTTATATCGTTGCAAGAAGGTTGTTTTACAAAGATTCTTTTCTAAGTATGTACCGGTATATAAATACTTGGTTATCAACAGAGAAGATGAAAATGTTAAGACAAGCGCATCAAACAGATTTAAGATTCTTGATCCGGATAATGCTGGCATACTAAGTGTCTATGATGTAATCACTGATAATGTTATTTTCCAAGGGGGCTCAATTATGGGCTCCTTTGGTATGTCATATGATCAGTTACCCAACTGGTATATTGATTATCAGAATCGAGCAACAATTTCTTTGACTACCCATTGGTATCAAATATTTGAATTTGTCCATCCCATCTATATAGACATAAGACCGAATATGTCAATAGCTGGTAAGTTCATGGTTTGCTATGAAGCTCAACATGTAAACTTTGAATCAATTCCGGCATACAGGGAATCACTATTTCTTGAATTAGCTTTGGCTTACATCCAGTTAAATATATCAGTCATCAGAAGGAAGTACCAAACTATTGAAACAACCTTTGGTGAAGTTAAATTAAATTGGGAAGATATCAAGGCTGATGGTAAAGAACTATGGGATAACACCATAGCAAAACTAGAGTTGATTCCTCCTAGAGTTATAGTGGATGTAGGATAAAATAACATGCAAGTATTTGGTATTGATTTAAGCAAGAATCATTTTGGGTTTTGTCATATATCTGAAACCGGTAAAACGACTTTAAGGTATGTATACTTCAAAGAATATCTTCAAAAAGAGCAAAAGCAGAATTTAGGACGATATGCAAAAGTTCAAGAACGTGTTATTGATAATGACAAATTCCTTTTTGAAAAGATACGATTTTCTTATGATAATAAGAATTACAACCAGATTCAAATGGATGCTTTAAAAAGTCAACTGAATTTGTCTCTGCTTGAGGATTATATAGCAATAGTTGATGGGCCCAAGTTCGTGGTGTTAGAAGATTATGTAATGCAGGGCGAGCGAATAGTCCAGTTAGTTCACGTAGGGGAATCATTCAAGTACCAATTTGCTAATAAAGAAAAATGGAAGTCCGTCATTTTATATTTATGCCCATCAGTATCATGGAAAGCGGCAACATGGAGTAAACTCAAGTTACCACCTGGTCATAAACTTGATGCGTATGAAAAAATAGATATGGCATTGAAAGATGATGAAACATATCAATACATAAAGTCACTACAAGAGAGAGAAGATGTTACCAAAGATCTAATTGATTCTTATGGTCTAGCAAGGATGCATAGGTATTATAGCGAGGTTTTTTTAGCTACCAACTCAAAACGAATATTTGTATTCTGATAAACTAAATAGGAGAACACTCATGTCTGACAATAACTCTATCTGTGTCAAGTTTTATGGCCGGAAAGGAGTGGGAAAATTTCTTAAGCTTGTCAATCTTGAATATGAATCATTAGACGGTAATGTTTTAAAAGTTCATAAAAACTCTAATAAGACCACATTGGCCTATCACCTTTTTAAAGGCCAAGCCAAAGTGACTATTGTCTTCACGTTTTACACAACGGGATGGACCGTGGTGATAGATTCCAACACTGGGTTTGAGTCTACAATTTTGGGAACAATAGATCCAATGACGTCCGTGACGCTATCAACATCCAAAGAGATGTTTGAATTTATCAATAAGCATAAAAAGAGCGGTGATATTGATTTTTACATTGATGATTTCTATGACTTGCTTTATGTATTTCTCACATCTATTGATATATTACAGGTGGATGCAGAACAGAATCATGATGATGTTGAAACTAAGGTTTCTATAAAGTTCAATATCAAAAATGAAAATAATAGCGTTGTGAAAAAATTAATCAATTCTCTCAAGTCATTAAAGAAAATGGAGATTAAAAAATGATCATAAGAAAAAAGTTCAAATTTGAATCGGCCCATATTGTAAGAGAAGCAGTATCCGAACGTTGTAAATTTTCCATACATGGGCACAGTTATGTAGTGGAAGTAGCCTTGCACGGCAAGACACAGCAGCCAGGTGGCATGCTTCTGGATTTTATCGAATTCAAGAACAATGGTATTAAAGACTTCATTGATAACTTTGACCATGCAACCGTTGTATGGTGTAAAGATTCGGATGAATACAAACAGGCGATTCTGGACCATTCAAAAAGAATTGTGTCCATGGAGTTGAATCCGACCGCAGAGAATATGGCCATGTTCTTTCATTTCTATATTCAAACGATTCTAAATCTTAACCCGAAGCTTGAGTATGTGAAAGTGAAATGGGTCAGAGTTCATGAAACCGACACTGGTTATGCAGAATCCGAAGAATCAGATTTTGAAAATATGCCATCTGAATACTTTGGATATTCGGTGATGAAATAACTATGGATGTGCATAAAATTTGTCACATGATCACGCCGGGTCTTGATTCAATGTGTGCATACTTTTACATCATGGAACGATGCATGACTCCAGGTATGGATCTTGAATTGATACATGTTGGTTTAAGTCCCATGTATTCTCATATTGAAGAATCCAAATTGGATTATATAAAAAGTCGAGGTTGGATTAAACACCCAATTCGAAAATTAAATATTCCAGATGTGAAGATGTTCATTCAAGAAGATCCAGATGCATTTATTCCATCTAGAAATCTTCTTCTAGCAACTCTGGTTGATGTAACTGCAATACCTGATAGAAATTATTCAAATTTGATTTCATTTGGATTTAACTCGGACGATCGAGTATATGATTCAAGTGATGTATTTTGCGAATTAGCATCATCCATTCTTTCTCCAGGTGTTTCCATGGGCAGTTTGGTAAGGCATATGACCAAGAGTGAACTACTTAAATGGTTTGTCATGGAATCAAATACTTTATCAAAAGAAGAGAAGTATGAACTTATAGATAACACATATTCATGCTATTCTGGTAAATTTATTGAATGCTTAAAATGTAATGCTTGTTTCAGAAAAAATGTTGCTTTGTGTGAAATTGGTATTACTCGAGAAATGAATGATTTCAATTTCTTACATAAGAGGCTTTCAATACTCAATGATGAAACCGTATCAGATGAAAGGAAAAGAAACATCATCCAATATGTAGTTCATTTAGTTTCACAACATGATCGTTATGCCGAGTTTTTCAAATATATTAAGGAGATATGATCTTGCAAGTCAAAATTGATAAGAAGAGCAAACTCACATTTACCAACCCATCCAATAAAGATGATGTGTTGGAAATTATTATCATGCAACCAAGCATTGCTAATAAGTCTAAACCCTATTTGGAATACTTAAATAATATTCTTGACACCGATAAAAATAAAGCATGGTTCTTTAATATCATCAAGAAGTTCAAACTAACCCAGGATGATGACTTGATCTATAAAGAATTTCTTGATAAGATCATAGCCATTGGCGCTGCTTATAGCGAGAAGATGAGAAAAGTTGTAGATATTTCTAGCTTCGTCAATCGCAAAAAGAAAACTAATCATAGTGTTCTTTTTGAAGAAGATGAAGTTTATGAAATATATCTACTGTCTTCAATAATCAAGCTTTATTCAATATTCTCCGGCACTAACTTGGTTGAACATAATCTGGATAAAATCAATAAGAGAGCTTTTGAATATATCATTAGAACTCTCAATTTGAAAAAGACCATCGATAAAATTCACCATGTGGTCTATACGAAATTATTTAAATGTGTTGGTCTAGACCCCACAATTATGAAAACGATACAACTGAGATCAACTATGAGCGAAGATGATTTCGTATTGTATCTTTTTGATTATGTCCTATCAGCAATTCTGGTGATTTATGATATGGTTAGAAATCCAATAACTTTTATCGTAACATCTGTTGATCAGGTTATGATATGGCATTATCGAGGGCTGTATCAGAAATCTATTGCTTATAAAGACACAGGGGAATTGTTTGGTAAATCTATGGTTAGCACCAATTTACCAGATAGAATCATCGCTGATAAGATTTATGAATATATTCAGAATTTTGTCAGTGTGAGAAACAATGAGCATGGTGTAATTATTGAAGATGGTAATGATCAAATCACCGATAGACACTTCCATAACTTCTTTGTGATGCCTCTCTATGCAAGACTTTTCAATATTAAAAAGTTTGATGATTATAACTCATTTCAGAAAATGAATATTCAATTGTACTTGTATTATACGATGAAAGATTTTGTAGAAAAGGTTGGAGCAGAATTATTTCCTGAACTAATCGAAGAGAAAATGTCAAAGGATAAAAATTCATTTGAAAAATTCAAACTTCTTGAAATTCTAAAGCGAGTTCCTTTAGCAACCGAGAATCGTTATAAGGTATCTAATACGGATATCTTTGAAGATGATGAATTTATGATTGATTCTTCTTTGAGGACCAATCGAAATTACATGGGGTTCCAATATAACAACACGTATCGAATTGAAAACTTGAGCGAAATCTTGACTAGTGATTTTAAGTTTTATGGTATCAATAATATCATGATTCTTAATAACTATCTCAAGGTTATAATGAATGTTCTAACTAGTTTGACGTTCAAGAATCTGTTTACGTTTGATCTTTCTAAAAGCGAGTTTAAAGCAAAGAAATTTGCTAAGCAGTTGGAGTTGGAAATCTTCCCATTCCTTATGGTCATACTTGATAATAAGCTACCATTCTTTAATGAATATTCAAAGTATATTTCTAACATGTATTGCATCAACCGGAAATAAGGAGAATCTTTGTGGGTAAAAAATTCAAATACATCATCGACGATACATACGTAACAGTACTTTTTCCATCAAAAGAAGGCGGAGCCAAAACTCTGCACAAAGGTGACACTCTCTTTGAAACTGCTAAGCAGCTTCTTAGTGATAGATCAATCTTCCAGAGAGTTTATCAGTATATCACAAAGAAACTTGATAAATCAAAGTTTGAAGCTTTGCAAAACAAGGTTGAAAAGATGGATTACATTCGTTCAAAATTGAATGAACTCATGGAATCATCTTCTCATTTCAAGTTTGATATTCAAAATATTACTTCTTATTACAAGTGCAATGGTTATGACACTAAGAGAATCAGAAATGTAATCATTGATAATATCTATAAATGTTATCACGAACAGAAGGCCATTGAAGATATTCAAGAAGAAATTTATGAAAATGAATTTGAGTACATGAAAGTTCTTTTTGATAAAACCTCACTCATCGAAAAATCTTTCAAAGGTACATTCATTTCTATCAAAGATGGATTTTTGTATTATAAGGATGAAAAGTTGCCCGAGGATTGCTTACTCGTTAGACATGTCGTTAAATCTTTGATGCTTGGTATCAAGAGTAATTCATATCTTAACTTCTTGAACCGGGTGATGGCTAATGAAAACAAAGCAGTCAGGAAAGAGCTTTTCCTTTTCTTGGAACATGGTAATTTCCCGATCCACGAAGATGGCAGATTCTCTGCATATAAAAAGATTGCCCCGGATAGGAAAGATTTCTATACTGGTAAAATTGAGCACATCGAAGGTGAAATGCTACCCAGATTATCTGTGAAAGAAGTGGATTTCACTAGAGATAACACCTGTAGCAAAGGATATCATTTTTGTGCTTTTGATTATCTTAATTCATATAGATCCAGGGATGAATACATTCTTATTGAAGTCATTATCGCCCCTGAAGATGTTTTGACTATTCCATCGGATTACAATAATAAGAAAGGTCGAGCGTTCACTTATGAAGTAGGTCCTGAACTTGATAAAAAACTTCGTTCTATTGAACACAAAGATGATCGAATGTTTGAAGATTCAATGACCGACGAAGACTGTGACGAAGATGACGATGATGATTATTATAGTAACGATGGGGATGATGATGATGACGTTGAGGAATATGATGACGATGAGGAATATGAAGACGATGACTTCGAAGATTAAGTAAAGCACCAGGGGCGGGCACTTTAGTCCGCCCCATTTTCATGTTAAAAAAGAAAGGTATAATATGCACCCAATCCAAATAGTTTCGGAGATTTATAGCACCAGTAGCAGGAAGGCTAAAGCCGATATCATCAAAGCTAATCTCGATAATGATAAATTCTTGAGTTTCTTAAAGTATTCAATGGATGATTCAATGATATACGGAGTATCTGAAAATTCATTTGAAGGCATTCTTGGTAAAGATGAGTTTTACTTTAACGCCATACAGGTTAAGAATTATGCGGATGCTGGTTTTGTATGGAATGATACGAAACTTGATACTTTCATTAATGAATTAATACCATATTTACTTTCAAAGAGGACCCATTCTAAAGAGGTCCTTGAAACAATTAAAGAGTTCTTTCAAGATGGACTTAATCAGTTGGAAAGATATTTCTATTACCGATGTATTATCAAAAATTTGTCCATAGCCATTGGTGGTAAGACGATCAATGAAGCAGTTGGTAAAATACTCATTGAACTTTATCAGCCGATGTTGGCGGATAGCGGTCTTGAGAAATTTGAAAAGTGGGTTTTTAAAGAAGATCCGATCTACATGGTTGATACAAAGATCAACGGGTTGAGATTGACATTACATATCAACAGAGACGCATCTGATATAATAATTAAAACCAGGTCTGGTCAGAGATTTTATTTCTTGGAAGATTATTTCAAAGGAACCTGGTTGAATCAAATTGAAGTTCAAGATCATCTAATGGATGTTGCACAATATGAAAGCGTGCTACTTGGTAAGGTTTCGGATGCTAAATGTTTATCAGTTGATGTTGAATTGCAGCACAAGGATAAAACATGGGAATCATCAATTTCAATCATCAATAAAGATGATGTTGAAGTTTATGAATTTGCATCTGAAGAACCAAACTTCTATTTACACATATTTGACATTACTACGGAAAAGCCATTTCTACCGGAAAACTTTGACACCGAGCTTAAAGATGGTTTGGTGTTCGCTGATAGAAGGAAACTTCTTGAAAAGTTTGGTGAGATTTCTAATATCTCCATGAAGTCTTGTAAACTATTTAAAGTGACTGATATGGTCATAAGCAATGACCTGGTTGATGTAGAAAAATTGGCAAAACTTGCAATAGAAAATGGATTCGAGGGCGCGGTAGTCAAACATCCTATGTCCTTCTATTCATGCAAACGAATGCCTTGCTGGATAAAAATAAAAGATATCAAGACTTATGATGGAATTATAGTCGAGATATTACCAGGTGAGGCGTCTGGTAAGTATGGTAATCTAGCTGGTAAAATTAAAGTTCGGGTCCTTATCGATGATAAAGAACTTATCGGTACTTGTGGATCTGGATTTAAAGACGACGATCGAAAACTTCTATGGGACAACAAAGAGAAGATGATTGGCGCCCCCGTTGAATTTACCATACTTGGTAAAACGGTTAAGGATAACTTCCAATCAGGCATCTTTAAGCGTTTCAGAGAAAGGTTCGATATTAACGAGGTGTAGAATGTTAAACTATGATGAAGTTGTTAAGAACCCCGATCGCAGAGTCATTCTTGAGTATATGAATAAAGAAACTAAAGAATCAATATGTAAGTTAGCATTAACTACGGTAAATTCAAAAGTTCTTTATCTTGAAAAAGAAAAACGAAGCATCAATCTTGATGAACTTATGGAAACGGCTGACAACATTCTGATCATTCCTATTCAATAAGGGAGCTGTTATGAGCATTATTGCCCCATTAAATTTAGATAACTTTATAGATAAGCTTTCTCTTAAGGAAGTTACCAACCCGACAATTCTTTCAACTAAAGGGAAGTATGACACTGATGGATTATTCTCAGAAAGCATTTTTGGTATGGATAGGTCAAAAGAACGAAGAAAGACTTATGCATACATAAAATTGAATACTAGAATCATTCATCCCTTGTTATATCAAATTCTCAAAAAGATTGAAAGAAAGATCATTGATTTAATAGAAGGGGAAACTCTTTATATCAATGAACAAGATGGTTCTCTTTCAAAAGATAAAGCAGACGGATATAAAGAAATATCTGGATTTGATGGGGCGATTTATGCTCTTACTCATGGTGTATTCTTTAGAGGTGATACTGATGTTAGAGATAAGTTGGTAGTCAAACTAAAAGAATATATTAAGAGTGGCCTAATGTTTCTAGATAAGATGATTGTGATACCACCAGATTTCAGACCAGCTCAAATTAGTGAAACAGGTGAGTTGATTGGCGTTGATGAAGTTAACTCAATATACATCAAATTAATCAATCTCACCAAGAAAGTTAAACTAACTGAAAACAATGATGCTAATGGTGTAATAAGTGAATCATCATACATCAGAAGAGATATTCAAAATTTAGTAGTTGAATTATTTGATTATGCAAAAATGAGAACTGGTAAAAAGAGCGGAATCAATCGAGCCAACCTTTTGGGTAAACGCGTAGACTTCTCTGGTAGAACGGTCATTACGGCTGGATACGACCTGCCTTTAGGTATGGCTGGTGTTCCATATAGAATTCTAGCAAACATCTGTGAACCATTCTTGATCCATCATTTCTATAAAGAATTAGCAGAAGGCAGTAAAGAATATGAAACATTCATGACGATATTGGAAAAGAATGATTTTCATAAAAGTTTAAATGTTTTGATATTGACAAACTTCCTAAGAGATCTATCCGATGGTGCTGTTAAGCTTTCTAAAGATGAAGAGCTTTTTATCATGGATGTTTTTCAAAGAATACTCAATGAAAAGTATGTTTTATTGAAAAGAGATCCATCGTTTCATAAAGGTAGCTGGCAAGCATATAGGATCAAGGTGGAGAATCAGGTTGCTATTCGATTGAACACCACTAGCACAGTTCTCCATAATGCCGATTTTGACGGCGATTGTTGTTTTTCTAAGATACGACTGCGATATTAAATTGGTATACAGTCACAATCATAATACAAGTTCTGGGCATTTAATGATGTTGTTTCTTTAGATGACGCAAAGTCTAAAACTCCGTTATGCATCATCTGCCAAAAAGAATATGCCAGACCAAGTCATAATGGTATGGAAACGTGTTCAAATAAAGAGTGCATCAAAACTAATACCAACAAGAAGAAAACTGTTGTTAGATCAAAACAACTATCAATAATGCAAAGTAAAACTATTGATGAGTTGCTAAGCATATATAGTAATCGAACAACAAAGAAAACACCATTCGGATGGTTAACATGGATACACCCTCACTATTTAAAATTTGCTAAAGAAATATACACACAAGAAGATATAGAATTTTTTGGCCAATCCAGGTTGGAAGTTTTATATAAGTATTGGGCTAATTTAAATATTAAAAATGTGGATGATGCGAAGAAGACAATACCCATGTGCTCGTATTGTAATATTAAACCTAGAGCTCCAAGAATCGTGGGGGATGTCATTTTAGATTCTTGTGCATCTGCCGAATGTTTAAATAAAAATCACATCGATTCCACCAAAAGATCAATGAAAAATAAGTATGGTGTGGAGAATATAAGTTCTTTGGAGAGTATGAAAATATATAGAAGCGAGATCATGAAAAGGAATCATGAAAACTTTGGGGATATTACAGAATTGAAGCGCAAAGAATGTGTAAAAGCTAAATACGGTGTTGATAATGTTTCACAGATTGAAGCAATTAAAGAAAAAAAGATTGATTCTTTTCAAGAACATTATGGCAAGGATAACATTTTTCAGAGATCTGACCTAATGAAAGAATATTGGTTAAATGCCCTGGGAGTTGAAAACCCAAAGTTCAAATCTGAAATTAATATTAAGCGATGCTTAAACTTAATACCAGCCTTAATTGAATCCGTTGGTGAATACCATATGATTAATGGCAAAAGGTTTGGTATTATGGAACCAACCGAACTTCATTTATTGAGAGCATTAGTTGATTATGTCAAAGTGGATGTCATCGAAACTAATTCAACGGTATTTGAGAAAATGATTTTGGGAAAATCTAGAGCTTATATACCAGATCTAGTTATCGATAATAAAATCATCATTGAATGCAAATCTTGCGGTTTCGTCGATGAATATAGATTGCGAGAGATGTATGACCTTATAGGTGATCCCGATAAGATTTTAATTACATTTTCTAGTCATAAAGATGAATTAGCATGGTTAGTATATAAAGATGGTATCATTGACCGAGTGCATTATGAAAGTATTAGGTCAAAAAGATATCTTTTAAAAAGCTTAAAAGTTTTTAAGAGTGATAGTGTCATAACGGATCTTTTAAACTATATAATTATGAACATATCATATTCAGCATTATTAGAGAATGCGATCTCTATATAAAGGACACCAGAATGAAGTATTCAAAAGAAGAAGTCTTACACATTCAAGATTTAATTTCTAGATCAGATCTTTTTGAATTCACCGAAGAAAAGAATGGCATCCAAAAGTATAAACCAATGAAAGATATCTTTATACAAGCCATATCTTTAGAAGATGGCAACACTGATTGGAAAAAGATAACTGAATATTCAGTCCACCCCAATCTTACTATGTATTCGGTTGAAGATGCATTTGAGAATCGATTTGAAAAATTCTGGGTATCAGATGATCATAGTTTAATTGTATTTGATGAATTGGATGAAGCGTACCTTAAAATTACGCCAGAAGAAATACTAAATGATTTTTATCGATATTCGTTGGTTCAAATCGTTAATGGCGAGAAAAGATATATTCCATGCGAAGAAATAGAACTAAAGATTGACCCCGAGAAAACAACGGGTTATGATTTTACCGTTGAAGATTATTATACTTTTGCAACACATGATGGAGTTTTTGTACAAGATACTATGGCCGTATACTTTCCGATTACGATGGAAGGTCAGAAGGATGCTGAGACATTAATGTATATACCAGAAGGCAGTGTCAATACACATCAGTCATCTATTGATATAAAACATGAATATGTTTTATCATCATATACCATGACTAAGATGCCAACTAAATTTGAATTACCTGATATAGGTATAATCAAGCTTGATGATGTTAGAAAAAATTCATTAATGGATTTTGCTATAAAGAATCATATTTATCAAACGGCAACTGTTATATTAGATAATGGTGCTAAATTAAAAACTACGGTTGGTAGAATCACCTTTAATGCAATATTTCCAAAAGAATTCTTATTGAAATATCATAAGGGTTTTATCGAAACTGCTGTTGATTCTAAATTTATGGCCGGCGATATATTACAGAATCTTTTTGAGATGTATCAGAAGTTTGATTATGCTGATATCATATATCGAATGGTTGAAGCATTAAGAAAATACATAACTGTATATCCATCTAGCATGGTTCTAAGTGAACTACTACAAGCTTCCATGTTTGATGATCTTAAAAAGAAACTTAGAGAAGCAAAGTCAATGCCGGAGAAACAAGCGATTATTGATCAAATAGAAAACAAGATCAAAAAAGAAATAGCAGATAAGATGCCTATGTTAAATGATATCATAGCATCTGGATCAAGAGGTAAGCCAAATCAATTAAGACAGATGATTGTTTCTAAGGGTATTCTTCAAGATGCTCAAGGTAATCTGTTATATATTGATGAGTCGTATATTGATGGACTAAGTCCTATTTCTACATTCATGGGTGGCTTCGGTGGACGCAAAGGTATTATGGATAGATCTCGTCAAACCGCGACCACTGGATATCTTTATAGAAAGCTAATCTACGCATTAGCAAGTGTCATCTTTAATGAAGATGTTGATGATTGCGGAACAACTAAAACCGTCATGTGTAAACTTACCAAAAAGAATGCTAAACTTCTTGATGGTAGATTTATAATGGATGGCAAAAAGAAAGTTCTTTTGAATGCTAAAACGATTGGTGAGTTCATGGATACAACCATAAATCTAAGAACTCCAATATATTGCAAAACCCATAAGCTTTGTAAAACCTGCTATGGTGATTTGATGCACTTTTATCACAGTAAGTTCATAGGAATTATAGCAGCTCAATCCATGGGTGAACGCGCTTCTCAAGAAATGATGAAAACGTTTCATACGGGTGGATCTACTAATGTTGAAATTCCAAACCTTTTTGAACAGATGGCCCACAATAATCCTTTGATTAAAGAATCTGATTTGATGAATTATTTCATTCAAGAAGGTACGAAGTTTAAGCTTAAAAATAATTACAATGTTAAAATGGTTTTAAAACAGAGTGATTATTTGAAAGTGAATATGACTTCGTTTACGGTTATGGATGATGAACGTTCAGCGTTTATAGTTGAGAATATGAAGATTGAAGGAACTCAACTAGCTAGAGCGTTTCATACCAAACCATTCTCAGCGGAAATAACCATTTATAATGTATCGGAGGAATTATATACTTTTGATGCAATTATAGATGATGGTGTCTTTTTAGCTATTGATTATTTCGATGTTGACGAATATAAAAATGATGAAGGTGTAAAAGTAATTGAATTAAAGAATCGAGATAATGAATTACCATTCTTATTCAATGTTGAGTTATCTTCAAGCGATATGACCGTAATCATGCAAACGGTTCTTAATATCATTGAGCGCAAGAATATCATGAAGCACCCTGAAGTAGCATTCAATAAACTATCTTTAATTTATGGTGATGATTTTGGTATTGCTTACAATCATATTGAAATTTTGATATCTCAGATTTTTAGAAATAAAGCCAAACCTGAATTACCAGCACGGTTGGTTGATCCCTATGATGCTCAAGTTTACAGCATTAAAAATATTGCACACTTGGAATCATTTGTATCTGGTATGCTTTTTGAAAATATGAGTAAATCATTACAGAATGGTTTAATCAATGATTCCACTATACAAAACCCTCTTGAGAAATTATTATCGGATGATTTGGAATTTTAATAGGAGAATTACTTAATGGACCGTTTGGATAAGTTTCTTTTTCTTTTTGGTATTGCACTAATGTTTACTTTTTTCTACCCTTCATATTTATGTCTAATGTGTATATATGGCACAATACTCATAATTGGTGGGATAATGACAAAATCTTTTATGCCAGTAACCATTGGAGTGATTTCCTTTGTACCGTATTTAATGCCTCAGTTTAAATTGATGTCTTTGATTTTTGGTATTATGACATCATTAGCAGCTCTCGGCGCAAAAGGCGAAACACACGCAAGAACCGGAGAATCGGAAAAGTTATATATTGAAAGAGTTGTATTCGGTGAGATGGTTCTGTTTGAATTGTATACCCAAAACGAAAAGAAATATTGCATCGTTGAAAAGATAACAACCAAAGAACTTTATACAATTGAAGATTTTAATATTTATCATGAATCATTGTGCAAAGCATTAGATAAAGTTCACAATATCATGGAAGAAGATAAATCAGTTATTTGCATTTGGAAATGAGGAGAACTGCCATGTTTGAATTCGTGAAGTATGATGCTGAAGACTTTTGCTCTATCGTTAGGGATAAAGAAGGATGGGCCGTGGGTGAACAAGCAGAATGCATTTTTCTCAATGATGAACCTTTGGAGGAACAGAATCCAAATGCGTTAAAAGCAATTTCAGATCTTGCTAAATATAAAGGTGAACCTTTGATACATAAAGCAATAGAAGATTATTTAAATAACGTTCAGGAGAATTAACCCATGTGCGGAATATTTGCGTTCTTTAATATGGATTCAGGTATTAAAATACCATATGAACTAATTAAGACTGTAGCCATTGAAGCCCAAAAAAGAGGCAGAGATGGTTATGGTTACATGATCAATGATGCACTTTATAAAGAATCATCATCCGATACTTTTGAAATGTTTAATGTTCGAATCGGTAGACAATCCTTTGGTATGGTTAATTGCAGGGCTAAACCTGAAACCGAACAGGCCACAACCAAAATCAATATGCAACCAATTTCTTATGTTGATATGTTCAACAATAAAGAATACTTGGTGCATAATGGTGCAGTATCGGAAAGCTACAAAGATGAGATGTTTAAAAAGCATTCATGGAAGCCCATCACTAAAATAGATAGTGAAGCTTTGCTTTGTATGTGTGTACATGAAGGTGTTGATGCTAACACTCTTTCAAAGATTAATGGTGGTTTTGCATTCATTCATATGAAAGTATTTGAAGGTAAATTGCAAAAGGTGAGTGTTGCTTGCAAATACCAACCATTGTATGCATTGGAAGTAGCAAGCCCTGCTGGTAGTGTAATATTCTATCACAGTCTCAAAAGTGGTATTGACATTCTTAAGAAATACTATGAAGCCGGGGAATACTTTATTAATGAATATGAATTCCCTGAATATGCTTTTGAAACATTTGACTTAGTTAATGGTACTCGAGATAAAGGAACATTCGAACCATATTTTGAATATCCTAATAAAGCTAAGACCAATAAGAAAGTTAAAGTATTATGCGCATGCTCTGGTGGTATTGACTCTACCACTAGTTTGATTATGGCTCATAAGCTTTTGGAAAAAACTAAAGTTCCGTTTGATATAGATCTGGTCCATTTTAAATATGGCCATAGAGGTCAGACGGCCGAAATTAACGCGGTTCGAGATATAGTTGAATGGTTAGAGCATAGTGATATCAAAGTCAACCTTAAGGTTGTTGATCTTGAAGACATTTACAAATACGTTTTTAATGTTCAAAGAAGTCAATTAATCAATCCAAACTTAGTTGTAGAAACTGGAACGCAGGATAAGTTAAAATCAACTGTGGCTTGGGTTCCGGTTAGAAATATGCTTTTTCAAACTATTATGATTGGTTTAGCTGAGACTTATATTCTTGAAGAAGGATATAAGAAAGCTTATATAGTTGCTGGTTGGAACCAACTATCAGAAGAAGGATTCTACCCGGATAACTCAAGCAGGTTTGCTAATACAATGTTAAAAGCTGCTAAATTCGGAACACTGGTTGGCAATCAAATTAAACCATGGAATATATGTAGCCAATTACTTAAAAGCGATCAGTGGTTGTTGGCTGAGGTATTCAAATTCATTGAAGTCTTTAAATACACAATATCTTGTGATATACCAGTTCTTGATGGCCCCGCATTCTATAATTGCAATGGACAATGTGGATCTACTTTATTAAGTATGTGGGCAGCCAAAAGGTATAAAGGTATCAAAGATCCAAGACAATTCAGGGATGCTAGTGTAACCATAAGCAAAGATAAGATGTATACATCTCCAATTGAAGAAGAATTGGAAATAACCCGAGATGTAATAACTCAAACCATCAATAGAATTATTAAACCAGATGAAGTCACCTACAATTTACACAAGATCTTTCAGACGAACATTCTGGAGACCATTAATAATGCCCGAAACAATGCAGTCGAATATATACCTGATGGAGATGTTGAAAAGGTTTTATGATATCGGGATACCACATTTAAGTAAGTCGGAACAAGAACGTTTTAAATGTCATCTCTTTTCTATAGTTGATCTGTTATCTTTTAATTTGGATGATCGATTCAATTTACTTAGGGACTTTCTAGGGGATAGAAAACTAAAAGCATTTTTAACGTTCTTGTATAACCAAGAGTGTGATGATTTTAGGCGAGACCATCTAACCTTGGGGTATGGTGGTTGCGAAGGTAAACCCGAAGTTGTTTTTAGACATGTAGCAAATCTGGCTCAAGAATATGAAGATCAAAAAATATTTGCATTAAGAACCCTATTCTTTAAAATCAATATTTTATCATCGATTGGTTATGAAAAGTATTTTTATGATATTCGAGATGAATTGTTGTTTTATTGTTTAGCACCTTTGGGTTTAACCTTTGGTGAATGTTTCTTGTATTATGGTAAAGATACCTCTAGTTGGTTGAAGAATCTTGAAAGCGATAAGTTGAAATTTTCAATATGTGACCAGCTGCATACTCTTTATAATAATTCAGATAAAAGATCCATAGCGGTGTTATTGATATTGAAGCTTTTATCTTGTGATGTTTTTTCAAAGAATGATCAACCACATCTTGCTTACGTGGAAGGTAGAAAGCTTTACATAAATGAAACACTAATTAAAGAAGCCAATCTTCCGTTGTTATTACATGAAGCTTGTCATCTATTGCATTCATATGAGGACCGATTCAAGGATTTCTTGAATGCCTTTGGCCATTATTGTGAACCATATGATATAGCTAAATCATGGGCGACAACCAAGGAAAGGTGTATAAACCAATTCATAAGAACCCATTGTTATCTTAAAACAATATCTCGAACAATCAATAGCAATACAACCTTTGATACATTATCAATCACTACCAGTGTTATGTTAGATTTAAAGCAAAAGAATCAACCTTTCGTTAATCAGATTTGGAAATAGGATGGAGTTAAACATGAGTGAAAAGTATGAAGCCATAGAAACGATGGGGGAAATTGAGTGGTTACAAAACAGGCCTGAGACCTATATTGGAACCACAAATCACCCAACCCATCTCTTTGAAGAAGTCTTTGATAACGCTCTAGATGAAGTTTTAAATGGAGCCAACAAGGTAATAATCAAGCTGGAGAAAGATGGAACTTGTATTATATCAGATGATGGTCGAGGCTTTCCTATAGGGTGTGATGAGCAAGGTGTTCCATACCCGGTTAAGTCTTGTACTAAGTTATATACATCCGGTAAATTCAATAAGAATGTAAAAGCATATAAAGTATCTGCAGGTCTGAATGGTATTGGTCTTGTAGCCGTTGCCGGGTTATCGGATACTTTTAACATTATTAGTCATAGAGATGGCAAGGCTCATGAATATAATTTCGTGACTGATTTTGAAAAGCATGTTATCCAACATTCGGTTAAAGCTCCAATACGATCCAATGAAGTCGGAACAATCATAAGCTTTAAACCATCCTCGAAAATATTCAGGTCAACAGATTTTGATTTAGCGTATATCAAAGAACGAGTCAGAGTGGTTTCGATATTAACAACCGCAAAAGTTGAATTGTATGTTCACGGTTCGTTAATTGAAATAGATTCTGATAAGTCCAAACTTATGGAAATGTTCTTTGAGGATACCGAAGATCAGCAAACGTATTCATTCAAACTTAAAGAACATGACCAAATATTCAATGCTACTTTCTTTTTTGATTTTGAACGAAATGAGCCCAGAATTAAGGGGTCGGTAAATCTATTACCAATACATGATGGAACTCATATAAAGTATTTTAAAGACTTGTTTGCTGAGATACTTATGGATTTCATGCCCAAGAATAAGATCTTGGTGAAGTCTGACTATCTTATAGGATTGAGATGTTTCATTGAGAATACAATTCAATCCCCGAGATTCTCCGGTCAGACTAAGTTGAAGCTTGACACCGATATCAAAAAGTATGATATTTTCACAAGTAGTTTTAAAGTTGCATTAATCAATCTTCTTAAAAATGAGATTGATACAAATGCTCTTTATCAAAGGTTTCTTGATTATAAACAAGGATTAACTCTTAAGAAGACTACCAAGAAACTTAAGAAAAGAAAATTTAGCGCGAGTCTCTTGGATTGTATTAAAGAAGGACCTGGAACCGCTTTGTATATAGTCGAGGGTGAATCAGCTGCTGGCTCGCTGAAAAAGTGTCGAGATAAAAATTACCATGCAATCTTTACTCTTTTTGGTAAGAGTATGCCCAATGTTGACACCGCTCCGGTTTTAAAGATGTTGGGAAATAAAACGGTAACTGATTTATTCAGTGTTCTTGGTAAAGATCATGATATGACCCCAGCTGAAAACTCTAGCTTGGTCAAATATGATAAGATTCAGATCACAACAGATCCGGATATTGACGGTTATCATATTGCAATTATGATTATGCGTTTCTTTAATAAGTTCTTCCCCAGTCTCATTGCCGAGAAACGAGTCTTATTACCCCAGATTCCTTTGTATGGATATTATGATGGTAGCAAGTTCACACCAGTATATGATCTCGATCTAGCCAATAAGCTAATGAGTTCCGGTAAAAAACTAATGAGACACAAGGGTCTCGGAGAATTTGATCCGGAAGAATTGGAGATAGTTCTTTTTAAGAAAAGTGCTCATGTTATTATTACCAAAGATTATATTCAAGAAGCCATCGCGAACGATACTATAGTAGAAACTAAATCAGATCCAGCAGTTGAAGACTTCATTGAGCCGGAAAATGTTGAACCAGTAACCGAAGAACCGGAAAGCAATAAAGTACCTGATATACTTGATTTCATATTCTAAGAATCAAATCAAAGGGGAATCTAAATGCTTCTTAATGAATTAGACGGTCATGTCAAAACGAATATCGGTGATATCAAACAATATCATATCGCAGCAGATGCAGTCATATTTAAGATGTTGTCATCGGATATCTATTCAGATAAAATAAGGGCCGTCATCAGAGAGTTATCAACTAATGCTTATGATGCAATGGTGGAATACGGTACGATAAAACTGGATGATCTTGAATCTAGTCAAAGATTTAAAGTTCACCTTCCAACGTATTTGGAACCATTTTTCTCCATACGAGATTTTGGTCCGGGGTTGGATGAAGAAGGTATTGTTTACGTTTATACCTATGGAGCTTCGACTAGAAGAAAATCTAATAACTTCGCAGGGGTATTAGGCATCGGAGCCAAGAGTCCTCATGCTTACTCCAAAAGCGGATTTAATATTAACAGTTATCATAATGGAACTCTTTATTCATACGTTTCCTTTCTCAAAGATGGAGAACCGTCATACGTATTAAATGATGCAAGCCCGACAACCGAACCAAATGGCGTTGAGGTTATCATCAATGTCTCTCAGAATGATATTGACTCCTTCAGAAGGAAAGCAAGAGATGTATACTTCTGGTTTAAACATAAGCCAGAATTTAACATTGAAATGGATTTCTCCTATTATGATGTAACAGAAGATAGTGATTACTATTCGATTGTTAGATCAAACGTAAGAAACACATCTTCTTATTCTAGTGGTTCTTATGCTTATGGCGTGCTCATGGGCAATATTCTCTATTCGTATCCGGAAATACTTTTAAAAGAGTTTAAAGATAGAGAAGCCAGAATTCTACAAAAGGCCGTTTTTAAAGCTGATATTGGTGAAGTAGATTTTCATCCATCTAGAGAATATCTTGATGCTAGTGAAAAGACTAAAAAGTTTCTTAAAGAAAAAATGAGGAACTTGGTTAAGGCAATTGAGAATAATATTAATGCTAAGATTGAAACGATATATAAAGATCCAAGTTTAAGCTATTTTCAAAAAGCTGGAAAAATGTTTTCATCGGTGAAATTATTTAATTCAATACTTGAATTTGACGATCTTAAAAGCTTGGCCATTAAGACATATCCAAGGTTGAAAATTATTGAAGATCGAATATCTAACATCAAGAAAAGATTGCCATGGGTAGAACGAATAACATATCGGAATGTATATAAAGATATTTCAGAGACCTCCAGCTCTGTAAATCTAACTGATACTATAGTTATTGCTGATCGACCTCTTAGTTATGATGCAATAAATAAGTGGTTGGTTGAGAAAAATGTAACCAATAGACGTGACCTGAAAATCATTTTCCCGAAGTATTCATTTTTTCCAAAGTTATCCAATGGTAGATATGATTATGAACACATACACTCGGTTGTGAAAAAAGATATTCTTGCGTTATTTAGATGTAAAGAAGATGAAGTATATTTTACTAGCTTGATGCATAAGCCGGTTGCCGCGGTCATTCGATCACCGAGACTTAAAAAGAATGATCCGAAAATTGCAAAAGTAAGATATATTGATTTCAATAAACGTCACTGGGAAAATATCAGGTCTCCATATTTACAGGAAGAGTTTGACATCAGAAATCCACCGAATAAAATACACTATATACGAGTGAAGAATTTAAAAACGAATACAATTGAATTGGGTGATGGTAAAGAAATGAAGTGGTTGATTAACGAAGAAGATTTCTTTATTCAGCTCAAGAATTACTTAAGTAAATTTTCAATATCAAATGAAATCGGTCATAGATTATTCATAGCGCACCCATCCATACTCAATGATAAAACTTTAGAACATGAAAATTATGTTGATATCATCAAATTGATTAAAGAGAAAACATCACCAATAGAACGTATTGATTCAAGTGCCGTGATTGGTTTTAAAAGCTTGTTTTTACCATATTATACATCGGAGCAAGAAAGGTTTCTTCAAGACCCGAATCCTCATAAATCAGAACTTTTCAAACTTATCAAAGGTGATCAAAAGTTTTGTGAAAGACTTCTTAGTACAAATGTAACCGGAACTGATTATAACAAGCTTGGAGCTTTAGTGACATATGATTTCATCATTTTACAACCACCCTCGTGGTTTGATGATTATAAAGCTAAATATCCTGGGTTGATTGATGTATTTAGTCAATATACATCTCGTTATAGAGATTATGATAAAACGGATCTGTTGTTATACATTCTAGAAGCTGCAAAGGAAAGTGGCAAAATTTAAATGCGTTATCTCATAGTTCGTAAAGAATCATTGACCAATCATTTAACTTTGGTTGGTGTTGATTATAAGCCGTTGTTTGAAAAGCGAGTCAATCAACACAACACGGTTATAATTGATGAAAGCTTTGAATTCGATATGACTTTGAGATTCCCGGAATACATTTTTGAAGTTGGTAAGATCTTAAATGGCTTCAGTCGAGGTCGGTTGAATAAAGTATTTGAATTGAATCAAAGATTCATTTACTCTAAGCCTATTGACAAGAGTGTCATGCAAGATCTTATCATTCTTCAAAGAAAAGAAAGATATCAAAAGATGTTAATACCAGACATCGATACATCCGGGGCCATAAGAATAACTAATGGACATTACTCAGAGAATGTTGTTTCACAATTAGGCTTACGAACTCAACGTCTCAAAGATTATGAAAAACTTAGAACCATCATTTTTAATACAACAATTTTACCTTATGTGAAGTCAATAGTATTCTAAACGATCCACCTTCTGGAGAAGAATATGTACTTTAGTTATGTCCCTAAGTATGGCGATTTGGATTATTTAGTCGAGAAGTATATTAACAATGGTATCAGAGATTACACATTCAATTTCTTTTTTGATGTTAAGAACGGGATCTATAATAAAGATCAAAATATTAATCAAGATACCAAATTGGAACATGCAACCGAATTCATTTCAGCCGTTACCAATGTTGTTCAATATATAAAGAATCGTTTGAGTAGCGTTATAGATGTAGAAAGAAGAATAAGATTCTTTTTCTTTTGTGAAACGGGTAAGTCATCATATCATAAAGGTATTGATTTTTCATATAAGGCAAATAGAGGCATAAATGATTATCTGTTGAGAACTGAGTCTGATGAATTATTTTCCGAGGTGATTTTCTTTTCGATCTACGTCCTTAGAGATATCATTAATATGATACCTAATTGCTATTTCTTTCTTGGTGAATATAGAGAATATGATTACATTCCATATGTAGTATATAAAAGAATGTTCACCGAAAAGGATATTGGTATTGTATTTTCAACAGATAAAGATATGTATCAATTAGGTACATACGCGGATTGTTTTGAACAACTAGAGAAACAGACATATCAATCCGAATGGTTACCAGCTAGAGCGTATATCAATACTCATAATTATATCGAACGAATTCTTGGTAAAGATGCAACTCCCGAAATGTTGAGACTCGGTAGAAGTTTTATGCATAAGCATTTCAGCTTAGTTCGGGCTATTATAGGTGACACCGGTGATGGTATTGATGGTATCAAAGGATTACATTATAAGACCCTCTTGGGGCTTGTAGAAAAATTTAAACTAGATGAATTAGTACTACCCAGAGATGTCTATAATGAAACCATAACCAAAATGGATTTCTTTAAATTTGAATATGCATATGAAAATAGTATATTTGATTTGGAGAAAGTTAAACTTTTAGAAAAAGAAAGAAAGCAAAGCAAAAAGTTGGATTCTTTATTAACCAAAGAAGGAATCAAAACGATTTGTAAGAATATAGCATTAATGGACTTTGAGGTTATGTATAACAGAAGATTGTCTAATGATAAAGAAGAAATAGACAAGATCCTGAATAATGAAACCAAATTTAAATCTCAACAAGAAGCTGACGATTTTATTAAAGCGACCGGTTTGTGGAATGAACACTCATACTTTAAGATAAGCATAAAAATTTAAGGAGCTACTCATGAATACTTTCTATTTTGGTGTTGGACCCGATATCAACAATCTAATTCAGGGTATCTTTGCAGATGGTAAAAAGTCAAAAATGACAAACTATTTCATTGATCCGGAATTTAAAGATAACCATGATATTCGGATTCCCCCATCATGCCAAAAGTTGATGAGGGTTTATGGCTGTGATATGAAGCAATTCATTGAATCGGAAGTAATTCCAATGGTATTGCGAGGCACAATTAAATTGGAAGAGTCATTGATCATAAGTGAGAGAATGATTGAACACATCGAATTACCAGATTTGCTAACTTTCGTTTTCCCGCTTTTTAACAGATTAATAAAGAATTTCGGATGCCGAATTGAAATGGTATTCCCAAATATTGAAAGAGTGGTAGAACATCTGAATGCCTATACAGATTACCTCACACATCACATGTGTAATATTGAAGCAATCGCGTTCGGTGGACATAAAGTAATACTCAATCCTCCAGTAATACTAAAGAACTTTCCGGGTGTTAAATTTGATTGCGAAGACATTACGATTGATAAAAAAGCATTTTACACCAAGTTAACGCTGAATCCAAATTATGATTATGAAGAGTTCAAACATTTGGAAAATGAAAAATTTTCTTCATGTGTGAATATCCCGGCTGATAACTATTTTCACTTAAGCGAAACCATATGGAGATTGTCGAACGAATCTAAGATAAATTGTGATAAAGACACTCTATATCTAACATCATTCATTGATAGATCTAAATTACCTAGCGAACTCAAATACTTGGTTAACGATGTTTCTCAGTTTGATGGCACATATAAAGATGTTGCTGATATTGTTTCCAGAGAAGGTCATTTCAAACTGACTGATCATCACCAAAGAATTGAACTTATTCATCCATATCTTTCATACGTTACATACATGAAAGCTAATTCGAAATCTAATGAATAATTCTAACTTATGCATCAGTAAAAAAATATATCAAATCTTATTCTAGGAGAATTATCTATGGCCGGTAAGTCTGGCAATATAATGCACCAGAATGTTAGTAATATTTTGGAGGCTCAGAAGGATGTATTGAAAGAGAACACGACCGCTGAAGAAGTCAAAGAAAAAATTGGTAAACCAGCCATGTTTGAACCACCAACTAAAAGTGAGCCTCAAGAAGAAAAGGGTAAAATGGTCTTTAAGGGATTCAAATACTCAGACACTTCTTGTGCAAAAGTTGAAACATATTTGCCAGTTTTGAATACTAAGGTTCGGCAGACTCCCATTCTATTTCAGGAAGAATTAAATCTTGCTCAGACCATCATCACGGATAAAGATGTCATGATGGATACATTGACAATCCTTTACCAGCACATCGTTGAAGGTCCAACCGAGATCACTCCTTCTTTTGAAACATTCCTTAAGAATGTGCCGGAACCCGATTACGATGCACTACTATATGGTTTCTTCCTTAATAGTTATGGCCCGGATGTCAAGGTTGAAGATACCCTGAAATGTATTAATTGTGGTAAAGAACACTTCGTCGAATCAATCAATCTTCTTAATCTCTATAAAGAAACCCCGTATGAAGGTGAAGCATTTGAATGTTTAAAAGTCATTGAAGAAGTCAATCTCAATGATTGCGGTATTGATGCTTCATTTTTCTTGAAAATGCCCTCCTTAGAAATTTACTCTCAGGATAAGAAAATCTCCAAGAGAAATTTCATCAGTGAATTAACTTCTGGTAATTTTGCTGATTACATCTGTAAGCTAGTTTATGCTGGTGAAGAATTCACCGATAAAGAAAGTATTGTAAATGCAATCAACACCCTCAATGTCACAGCCAGAAGGAAGCTTAAAAAAGTAATCAACGACAAGTATAATAAGTATGGTATCAAATTTACATACGAATGGACTTGTGATGGTAAAGTGCCAGACACAGATTCAATCAAAGAAAAAGCAGAGAAGAAGTGCAATAAAGCTAATACTAAAAATTATAGAATCTTCGACTTGTTTTTTCGTGAGATATCTGAGTCTATATCTTAATCCGTTAGATGCAAATAAGATGATGGCGAAGTTGATTGATACATACTTATCAACATTGTCTTATTTGCGTTACGAAGAAATATTGAGAATGCCGGTTCCGTTGCTTAATGCTTTAGTTGCAGTTAAGAGTGAAAGCAAAGGAAACGGAACTGATAATCTAGGTCCATTAATTAATGCATTCCTTGGAAGGAGATAACTACCTTGACTAAGCTCGCCAATATTAACGATTTCGAAAACTTTTTGAACAGCGCCGAAGAATCGTTTTCGAAAATGAATGAAATCTCAAAAAATGAAAATTTGACACCTGAAGAAAAAGAAAAACTTTCTCAGGAATACATGTCAAAGATTCAGGAAATTACCAACGTCTATAAATCCATTCTTGGATCGGTTAGGCAAAGGGGTAAGGGGGAGAAGGTTAGCAAATATTCTTTGAATGAAAGCATAAGAAAGCATAAGAATTTTGCATACAGTTTTCTTAATATTGAAGAAGACTCTGATATTGAAAAGATCACTGATTGCATGTATGATCTAATGGCTGAAGTCCTGAATGAAACAGATCTCAATAAGCGTTTCAGACTCAGTCAGCTTTATTCAATTGCTCTCAAGAAAAACTTCAATTCATTTCGTGAAAACATGATTGAGATGATTGAAACGGAAGCTAATGAAGAAACCAAATATGATATTGGTTCAGACTTCTATGCTGCATATTTCAAAATGATTGTTGAAGCAGTCAGCAAGAAATATAATGATGAAGTTGAAGAACGAATCAAAGCCGAAGAAAAAATGGCAGCAATGAGAAAAGCTAAAGAAGAAAAGATGGAAACTGGCAGTGAAATCGTAGGTGCAACCGAAGAGAAAAAAGTTGAGGCTGTAACTAATGTATAATGTCACAAAGGTGGAAGTCATTAATGATGTAAATGTTGAAAGTATTCTTCAAAAGAAAGAGAATGGTTTATTTGAATCATTATCTGAATCAAGATACAGGTTATTCTGTGAAGCATTTGCTCATACGATCAATGAACGTTTTCCTCGGAGTGACCGTCTACCTAAAGTAACATCTTTTGCATTAAGAACCGTAGTTAGTGATGATAAGGCGAGATATGTTCGTCTATTTGAACTGGCTACAAAATTCATGATGACAACGGATGATGATAAAAAAGTTCAATATGATCTAACATTTGAAATCTATGAAACCCCCGAGGGTGACGAAGATTGTGAATTGTTGTCATATTACTCAGCTCAGTATAAACCAAAAGAAGAAAATGAAGGCTAAAGTTTCTTTTCACGTAGAAATACCATTATCGGATATAAATCCGGGTCATTTGGACCAGATTAAATCCCATTTGACTTTACAAGTCAGAGATTACATGACTGGTGAATATCAAAAGGTTGAATATTTCTACGTGGATGAAAATGCTAAAACAATAACGTTGCCGCAATTCTATCCAATGGAAGTGGATGAAGTTGAATTTGTGGCAACGTCCGGACAACCGTTATCTTCAGGTTATTCAATCACTCCCGATTTCAAATATAAACCAGGTCAAGAGGATGATGTCAATAAATGCTTGATTAAAGATATCATCACTCTAATGAAACCACCCGGTTCTGGTAAAACTATCATAGGATCTTGCGCCATATTTAAACGTGGTGTAAGATCCTTGATCTTAGTTGACCAAAATAACTTATCGGAACAATGGTTGGATGCTTTGAAGTTAGTCTATAAAGATACAATCAAAGTAAGTAATAAGTTTGCTTTAGATGGTAAGGGAAAAGATCATGGTTATGATGTCTATGTCACCACCATTCAAGGTATAGTAGCCAAGATACGAAAGTATGGTATTGCGTCAGTTCGAGAGTGGTATAAGAAGTATGATATAGGACATGTGCTTTTGGATGAGTGTCATGTCTTAGTGGGTCCAGAGAAGTTTTCACAATTTGGTCATATATGCAATTCAAAGTATGTATTGGCATTATCCGCTACACCAAAAGATAATGTTTATTTTCAATATTGGTTGGGTGTTGATGTTGAAGGTGATAAAGATTATGTAGTTAGCCCGACTATTGTTGAGATGAGTTTTAATGCAAAAATGAATTATAAAGAAAAGTATATCAACTGGGGTGGCAAATTTCACAAAGATCGTCATGCTAATATACTATTTAAGGATGAACACTATTTGGATTTAATCAGAGCTGTTGCATATAAGTCATTCATCAATAAACGTCAATTCTTAGCAATCTGTGATTTTAATAAGTTTGGTGTTGATGCAATATATGATCACATAATCAAACTCATACCCAAAGAGCAAGTGGCTAAATTTATCGGCGGACAAGATCGTATTGAATGTTCAAGCAAACCAATTATCATTAGTAATTATAAGATGTTGCAAAAGGGTGCTGACATTAAAACCTTGGATACATTATTGATGGCTAGTGAGATTGGAGACTTAACCGCTCTTGAGCAAACCGTTGGTAGATTATTACGTTTCTTGGAATCAATTACTAAAAAAGAATTATTAGTTTTTGATATACAAGAAACATCCCTGACTTGTAATCTATGGAGAAAAGATAAAAGATTTTCCTTTTACCGTGAGAAAAATTTTACGATAATATGAAACAATAGACTGAATAATAAAAATAATCATTCAGAAAGAGGTTTCCATGATACCCATTGATATCCCGGAACAATACGTAGATATCACTATAGAAGAAAAAATAAATTCACTCAACCGTTACTATTCCAAAAATCCCGACTTTAAAGAATACGAACTTTGCTTATCATTTTTAGAAAAAGCTAGGAGCGTGAAATGTCTTACGCATGGGTGATCATCAAAGAATTTGATTTTGAAAATTCTGAGTTGTTTAAAGATGTTGAGATTATAGGACCAAGACACCCAAAATTTTCAAAAGACAAAATCATAAATGAAGGTTCAAAATTTCGACTGTACGATGATGACGGTGTTCTTTATTATGAAGGACATATCTTTGGTGATGATACCGTTAATGGTTTTGAACCATTAGACGATTTTGGTATGCCTAATGATGGTTGTACCACAATCAAGTATTTTGTAGATGGTATTTGGAAAACTTTATAAGGGGAAACTCATGCCGAAAAAACTAGTTCTCAAGAAGTTGACTGATTATGATTCGAAGCCGGTTACCAGTGATAAAATCATTGATAAGAAACGGTTTCATGAAGCAGGACTTTATAGTCAAGCAATCTTTGGTCCAATTAAAGATTATGTTTGCCAGTGTGGTAAATATGATCCATTCGGCGGGGAATGTGAAGTATGTAAAGTTGCTTATACCAAAAGCGAAGTTCGAGGCACTAAGTTCGGCCATATCTTATTGCCTAATGAAATCATTAATCCATTGTTCTTGTGGAATCTAAGCACAAGGATTAAAAAGAGCACCACTAAAATTGATTTGCCATCACTGATTTTCTATAAAAAGATTTTGATCTTTAAAGATGGTGAACCAAGAATGGTTTCGGTTGAAGATTTTGATACAGTGAAAGAAACTTATGACACTTACTGTGGTGTTGAAGCCGTAAAGAAAGTTATAGCTTTCATTGAAGAAAAACTCAAAGAAAATGAAAAGTTTAAAATTGAGCCATATATCAAAATGTCTTCTTGGAAACTTATTAAAGAAGCTGGTGAACATCTTTTTATTGATAGAATACTGGTAGTCCCGCCAGATCTCAGACCAATACTCTTTACTGGTAACAAGATGGTTGTTCAGGAAACTCTGTCAAGATTGTATACAACTCTTTTGACTAAGTTGAATATCATGAACAATAAAACCAAATTTATCAAAGGTGTAAATACAACAACTTTTAAGAATTACGCAGATATTCAATATATGTGCTCAGGCATTTATGAAGAAATTTTGGGTATCTTTGGTGGTAAGACTGGTATCATCAGAGGTAACATGCTTGGGAAGAGAATTGATTATTCCGGGCGAGCTGTTATTGCAGTGGATCCGAGCCTGAAATATAACGAATGTAGAATTCCGTATTATATACTTCTTGAAGTGTATAAATATTCTCTGGCAAGAGATATATCTAAGAAGCGTAATGTAATGATCTTTAAAGTTCTTGATGAGATTGAAGAGTCTTTAAAGTTCAGGGATTACAGGTTTCTTAAAGAAGTTGAAGAATTTGTCAAGAATAAGATGGTCATGCTCAACCGTCAGCCAACTCTTTATAAACTTGGGGTTCTTGGTTGGAATATTAAAGTTAGCACGGATTTTACTATCAAATTGCACCCATTCGCCTGCCCCGCCTATAACGCCGATTTTGATGGCGATTCAGTTATTGGGGCAGTAGAACTGAATATCGAAGGCAAGAAGAAAGTATTTGAGATGGAAGATCTACTCAATGTTGAATTCAATGAAAAGAAAAACGACTGGGAGATTGTGAAATGATTAAAGAGTATATTCGAGAACTTGAAGATTACATTTTAGGATTCACTGATGGTGTTGTACCAAAAGAAATTCAAAGCATAAGCAATTTGAGTGAAAAGCAAATTCAAGATCTTTTTGATATGAAGGAATTTATTCTTTCAAATAGAAATATATTTCAGCCGTTTTCTAAACTTGAATATTATGACACAATATTCTGTTTCGGGTTTAAATTGGTTATTAACTCAAGATCCAAAATAGAAGAATATATTGCTGATAAAATGTTTAAAAGAAGAGAGATTGTCATGAAATTGGTTGATGATAAAGATCTTCTGGCAACTCTTTATGTCACAGTTCCTAAAAAACCTTTAGTCGAAACAATTTCAAAATCCGATTACATGGAATCTTTGTATGATATTGCTTGTGATCTTTGTGAAGTGCTTGGAGAAGATAAAATCAATCTTTTCACAAGTAGGCAAATTAAATATCTTGCGTCATTACTTGATTGCACCAAAGGTGATTTCGGGTATAAGATTTCATATTCAGTTATGAATGATCTTTTTAAAGAACGATTCGAGGCAGAATTGAATGAGTTCAAATGATTTAAAACCCGGAGTCTATGAACTTTTCGGAAATACCGTTCATTATCTTGATGAAGAGGCCTATGATGTTGATGCTGGTCAAGAGGTTCCGGTAGATGTTCTTAAAGAATATGGCAAATTTGTAAAAGATTTTGATAACTTTTGAAAGGGAGTAAATGGAACAATCAGATCTGCCCCAATTGTTAGTCCTATTGAATTGCCAGAATGATTTTGCTACCCCCGAATTTCCATACTATAAAAAGTTGTTATGTGATACCCATCGAAAAGATATTTTGAAATTATTGGAAACCGTTTTTTATGATGATGTTTTGGTATTGATCGACTTGCATAGTAAAGAAGAGTTTGAAAGAAAGCAAATTAAACATTGTATATTTAATAGTGAAGGTGCTATGATATTCACTCCATTGTTGCAATATCTTAGAAAGAATTTTAAAACCCGAGCTTTCATTAAAAATGAAACAAGACACCTGAGAAATAATAATCTACTCAAAACTCATTTATCTAATTTCAATCCCAGAGTTACTACCATTGATTATTGCGGGTTTGAACATTATAAGAATGAATTTGAAGATGTACATAATTATTTTGCTAACTTCGGTTATGCAACCGGTAAAAAAGTTATCATGAATGTATCTAATAAGGAGAACTGAGGTATGGGAAAGAAGTTATTTGAATTCAGTCATAAAGATGGACATATATCTCATTATAAACCAACGGTGAATATTTTGATTGAAGCCATTTCAGAAGATGGTAAAATCGAAATGAAACCAATAACAGATTTCTCAGTTCATGAAAACTTGGTTATGTATAAAGTGCACGATAGACTAAATCGTTTTAAAGATTTTTGGGCATCGGATGATCACAGCTTGTTAGCTATTGATCGCGGTAAAGTCTACAAGATATCGCCAAAAGAAATTCTTGAAAAACGAGACAAAGAAATAATCAATATGATATATAAGAATCCACCATCTGATGCAAGCCATGTGTCGGAGTTGGGTATTATTTTTATCAATGCAAATGAACTTGATATCACTCTTGATCCAAGTAAGACAACTGCATATGATTTCACCGTTGAAAATTACTTTACTTTCAGATTAGCAGATGGTCTGTTTGTACAGGATTCAATGGCTGCATACTTTACCTTAACTGAGGAAGCTGAAGCTGAACTCCGTGATAAGGTGTCAATTGATAATAACCTTTTCATGGATTTCGATAAAAGGAACCTCACCCTTCAACCGGGACACGATATCGTATATGGTATATACTTACTATCCAAACGTAAACCAGAGGCGTTGCCTAAACCGTTACACGAATATATGGTAGCCCAAGGATGGGATTCAGTCAATAAGAAAAGGCTTAAAGAATTTCTTGTCTATCACATTGGTCTTGATAAACGCAATGCAAAAATCATTGATGAGATTACTCAGCTTGGTTTCACCATTGCTACCAAATACAATCAAACACATCTGTCCATTGAAAACATTATTTCTAGTATCGTACCATTGGAAAAGAGACAGGCTCTTTATGATCGATACATGAAAAAAGAAATCAGTATGTTTGAATACATGGAAGAAGACGAGAAGATGACCGATGAACTCAAGAAGATCTGCGTCTTCACGGATTTGATTGAATCTGGATCAAGAGGTTCATGGCCTCAGGCTAAACAGATGTTTCAACAGAGAGGTTTCGTAAGTAACTCGGTTGGACAGGTTATGCCCACTCCGGTCATGAGAAACCTAGCTGAAGGTCTTGATTCAAGAGAATTATTCCTTTCGTGTTATGGTGTTAGAAAAGGTATTGCAGATATCTCCGACAACACCGCCGTATCTGGTACATTTACTAGAGCTCTAATCTATCTTGGACTTGAGGCTAAACAGGGTGATCACAAGAAGCCATGCGATACGAAAAAGTATTTGAATCTCAATGTTGAAGATGAAAAGATGGCTAGCGCCTTGTTCGGTCGTTACATTTTCCTTGATGACGAATGCAAAGAAATGGTTCGAGTCACAAGAGAGAATTATAAAACATTCATTAATCAAAATGTTAGATTGAGATCTCCAATCTATTGTGTGAATCATGAATATTGCCACTATTGTTCACCATATAAAGAACTGAATGAAATCGAAAAAGGTAAGACCTATAATGTAGGCATCAATGCTGCTGGTAGCTTAGGTGAACCAACCACCCAGATGGTTCTCAGAGTATTCCATACCTCCGGGGCTAGTGGTAAGATTTCAGATAATCAAGATGGGAAACAGGGGGTTGTTCAGGATTTGAGAGGAACCATTGGGTTATTCTCTAAGCCTAACTTTACCTTTCAAACTCTCCCGAACTATCTTTATAAGATATACAAGACCTATAGTGAATACAAAGAAATTCCGATGCTCTATTTTGAAGTATTGCTTTCTTGTTTGATGTGGACCAAGTCAGATCCGAATCTTGAAGAAGTGGATGTCCTGTGGAGATTGAAGCAGGATAATACCTTGGAACTTGTTGGATATAATAAAGTTCCAAGTCTTTATGGATTCTTGCTTGGTTGCGCCTTTAAGAACTTCAAACGAAGATTGCTTTCCTCATTGAATAAGAATGTTGGTAATAGCATATTCGAGAAACTCATTCTGGGAGAATGAAATGAAAAAGATAAACAATTATTTCAATTATGAACTCTGCCAAAAGATTTTCAATCTCAAACAGAATGAATCAGATACCATCTTTGATACCATTAATCAATTCATGGAGATTTTTCATAAGATCTATTTTGAGAAAACTAAACGGCATATCTACCTTATCAGTAAAGAAATCAAATTTACCAAAGAGGTTGATCCATCATACTATTTGAGTTTGAAGTATGCAATCAGTTCGATACAGGATTTGATTATTGATTTGCCTTTGATTTATGATGGTGATTCCATTATGATCAATGGTAATAATTACAATCCGATTCTTCAGATGATCGATAAACCGTTGATTATCAAAAAGAAAAATAACTCCGCGGTATTGATGACTAACCTTGGTAACATTTACAGTACCGCTATTACCAATGAAAATCTTATTAGAATTTTCTTAAGCAGTAATAAGAAGTTCATGCCTCCGGCCATTGTATGGTTCCTTGGTTTCATAGGTGTTGAAGAATTTCAAAATATGACTGGTGCTAAGCTGGTTATAAAGGAAGCTGATTATAGTATGCCTCTTTGTGAATACTTTGATCAGCAGAAGTTATTCTTTGATACAACCAATCTAACTGAAGAATACGATACTGAAAAATTTAGATGGCTGGTTAATCAGAATCCTTTCTTGTGTAATGAAATCAAGAAGTTTGATATGGCTCCGAAGCTTGCTGGATTTGTAGCTAAAGACCTTTTGAGCAATAAAGGTTGGGAAGCATTCATGGCTGCCTATGATGGAACTAGAACCCTAACCAAGATCTTTATTCATCAAAGACTCATGACCATGATTGACATCTTTAGTGCAAAGTTTATGAAACATACGGATGTAGTTAAAGAAATGCTTCGAGCTTTCTCCAAAGACGTTGAACCTATGGATCTCAAAGATCTAACTATGAAAAGATTTAGATGCTATGAAATGTTCTTATTAACTTTCATGAAGCATATTTATAACATTGGTATGAACTGTATGTATAATAAGATTACCAGTGTTAGTAAAGAAAAAAGACTCAGAATTTATGACAATGCTTTGAATAATAATCTTACGTCTTATGATGGTGTTAGAAATAATTCCATCATGAGATTATCAGAAAAGACCAGGTTGTCTCAAACTGGTGACAACGGTTACACATCTGATATGTTTGTGGGTGCTGCCAGAGACTTACATGAATCTCAGTATGGAACCATCTGTCCGATCAATACCCCAGACCGTGAAAAATGTGGCGTTACATTGTATCTGGCACCATCGAATGTATCTAAATTTGAAGATATGTATTATTGGCCGTCATCTAATGACAATATTGATTTGAGATTGCCTCTTAAAAATGCTAAAGAGTTTGAAGAATTTATGAAACAGGAAGAAGCTCGATTAGCACAAGAGCGAGAAGACAAGAAAAAATCCGAAGAAGATAATATGGAAAAGATTATCGCTAAGTTAGCCGAAGAAGAATTAGAAGGAGCTACCAATGAAAGCAATGATCAAATATAATACCATCTTTAGAAATGAAGAAGGTATTGTTAAAGGTATCTTGAAGAAAGGTGATGTTATTGACGTCCATTTTAATGATGTCATCAAAGCATACCATAATGACAAGTATGGTTACTTCATGGATGTTGAACTCGAGGTCTTACCATGAGTGATATTGAACGAGGTTATCAGGAAGTTGTCACCGAGTATGATGACAAATATGAGGCAAACATCTGTAAGGAAAGGCAGCTTCCTGACCATCGAGATGGAATGCGAATGATTCAGCGTCGCATTTTTTGGGTATTCTTGAGTATGTCAAGAGAACGCAGATTTAACTTGACTAAGTCTGCTAGTATCGTTGGTGATACAATAAAGCTGCACCCGCACGGCGATTGTCTTAAAGGTGATACTATTGTTTATACACTAGATGGAGTTCCCAAAACCATTGAAGACTTATTCAAATCCGGTGTTGAATTTCAATGGGTGTTAGCCTACGATATTAAAACTAGGAAATTTAAACCAGTCAAGGCTCACTCATTTAGAATTGGTCAAAGAACTAAAGAAACTGTTAAAATATATCTTAGTGACGAGACCCATATTGAGTGTAGTTTTGAACATCCAATTCTAGTAAAGGGCGAGAAATGGATACTAGCAAAAGATTTAAAAGCTGGCATGCCAATAACTGGTGGTATTATAACTGATTCAAGTTATCCAATGATAAAGTCAAAATATTTTGACGAATTAAGTGAATCTTTACATTATGTGGTTTCCCCGAGCTCTGGTGAATATGATGTTTTACATCACAAGGATTTTAATTCTAAAAATAATATGCCGGATAATCATGTGCGGTTAACCAGAGGGGAACATGCGAAATTACATGGTGATTATAAAATCGGTTTAGAACTGGGCCGAAAATCTATGTTCTCCGAAGATGGCAAATATTATGATGCAATTAAAGAAAAGAATATACGTCTGTGTAGTTTAGCATCCGAGAAACTTGGACTTTATAAGGCATTTCAGGTTTTAAAATTGATTAAGGAAAGTTCTCTAGATCTCACTATGGAGAATTATTCTATTTTCAGGCTTAAAACCTATAACGGACCTTACATACAATCATTAATCAAAAGAAATCTGATTACTAATTTCGAAGATTTAGTTTTCCAGTTTGAGAATTATAAAGGTACAAACACGGATTCGTGTAAAGGCCTGACTAGATCTTTATATGAACCTAGACCATACATCAAAAGAGACACCAATGACGCAGTGAGAAATGGTGTTTTAAAAAGATTTGGTCAGGTTCTGGAATTAGTACATTTAGAACATGGTAAGATAACTAAAGATCTTTATCAAGAAACAAGAAAAATCGTTAATTCAAGTACCAAACGAGATATCTTCAAAAGAAATTCTCCAACATTAGAAACATTGAATAAGATGTTTAATTCTTTTGAAAATGCTATTAAAGAAGTTCCGGCTGATTCTTATCTTTCAGTTAAAGATATTGAAATAATTCGTTATAATGAAGATGTACCTCTTTATGATTTTACCGTGGACACTTATGAAAATATGGCAATTTTAACCAATGGAAGCGATGGCATAAATAAGACTTTTATGATTGTACATAATAGTTCAATTTATGATTCATTGGTTAACGAGGTGAATTCCGTGGCCGGGCTGCTTAAAGGTAAAGGTAACTGGGGGGATAAATCTTGCAGTCTCCCTAGCAAACCGGCTAAAATGCGATACACCGAATGTAAGTTAAACAAGGAAGCCGATGCCTTTTTTAAATACACTCCTTATGCCGAAATGATCATGGGGGAAAACAATGAACCAGAACCAGCGTTCTTGCCAGTGCCTTTTCCCTATGCATTGATTGGCGGATTTTTTGGACTTTCAAAATCAGGTAGGACATTAACTCCATCATATAAGATGAGTGATTTACACAAGAGGCTTGTTTACCTTATCAAGGGCGATAAGTCTGGCAAGGGTCCTATAATTAAGCCATGGTTCGGAATCAATCTTCCTATGAAGGGAGATTTCGAAGACCTACTTACTAAGGGAGCTGGGCAGGTTTCAATTGAACCAGATTTGGATATCGATGAAAAGAACGAGAAAATAACCATCAAAGCATTCTGTCCAGATATGACCAATGTAGGTGCCAAATTAGAAAAGATGTCTATTCATCCCAAGTTTGGTAAATACATTGAAATAACAGATCTGTCTGCAAAGAAGAATGAAATCATAGTTGAATATAAAACTAAGTATATGAAGAATGTTGACATTCCTTTTGATAAACTTTGTGAGTTCGTTAAAAAAGAATTTACGCATCTTAATACTTATAACATGATGACATACTTTGATTTTAAAGATTATCCTAAAGTATCAGTTGATGGTTGGCTTTTGGATAACTTTAAACAGATTTTAACGTTCAGGCAAAAAGAGATTGAAGAAGCAATCAAAGCTCTCAAATCAAAAATAAGTCTTAATGAAGCCATACTTAAAATTAGACCTCTTATTCAAGCATGGTTAAACAAGTACAAGAAATTTACTCATGAAATCATAGAAGAATTAAAAGTTGAAATCGGTAAATTACTTAACGATAAAGAACTAACATCTAAAGTTTTACAAATCAGCATCATGAAATTGCTTGATTGTGAAATTGATAATGAAACATTACACAAAGAAATAAAATCTCTAGAGACCGTTAATACACCGGAAGAACGTCAAAAGAATATTCTTGCTTGGATGGAGACATTATAATGATATTCTGTTTTCCTCAGATGTTTAGACCACACATAGAAAATTCTGATCTCAAGCGCCCTCCCGATTATTGTGATTATGATCGGGAAGAGTATCCAAATTTTCACATCTTTATGATGCTTCATTTGGAGAACGAGATTCGAATAGATGACTTAAAGGATAATGCCAACATCATAGCATCAATCGATTCTGATAAAATTAAAACAATGAAAATTCAAGACTTCATAGAACTGGGTGTTAATATTTAAAGGAGAAATACTTTGAAAGAAAAAGATTGTATTGTAAGCGTGCCGGTTACTCTTGTGCCATTTTTGCAAAATAATGATGGTACTCGAATGCAGATGGCTTCAAACCAGATGCGGCAATCACTGGACATCTATCATAGTGAACACCCTTTGGTTGAAACTGGTCTTGAAAGATTCTACCTCAACCATTCTGATTTATGTTTGATTGCACCTAAAGACGGTGTTATCCTTGATGTTCAAAAAGATTATGTGGTTATGAAACTTGATGAAAAAGAATTCGGAGTATCAGATATCAAGTTAATACCTGCTGATAAATATTCTTATCAAATATTTCCAGTACCAGGTCAAAGAGTTCGAAAAGGGGATATACTCGGTAAGGTCCCGAGATTCAACAATAGTTCATTCAAGAGTATTCTTAATGGAACCAATCTTCTAACCGGTATCAACTCGTATTATGGATTCAACTATGAAGATGCCGTTATCATATCTGAAGGTTGTCAGGAAAAGCTTTCCCATCAAGAAACAATCATAGAAATGATTTCATTCAGCAATAAGCAGGTTCCCCTGAGCTTGAGTGATGATCATTATATGCCCTTCCTTGAACCGGGAACCCAGATCAAAACTGGTGATCTTCTTTGCTTAATCAAGAATAGTGATTTGACTAACATCAATGAATTGATTACACCACCGATTGAAAAACGTTCTACTTGTAATGGTGTGGTTGATAGAGTTGATGTTTATATCAATAACTATCATGATTCAACCAGAGAGCTTTCGTTCTACCTCAATCAAAAATATAATCATAACATGATGGAATTAGATGCATCAATAAAAAGGATTGTTAAAGCTTATAATGCTTATAACACCGGTGATCCAATTAAAGATGAAAACATTCCAGCTCATGTAATTAATGAAATTCAGTATTTGACTGGACTCACTCAAAGATCAAAGTGGAAATATAAGAATGTTGAAATTAATGTTCTTGTTAAGTACACGATTAATAAGAAAAGTGAGTTCAATATTGGTGATAAGGTTGCTAATCGGCATGGTAATAAGGGCATCAATCCTTTGATATTATCCAATAATGATATGCCGAAGATTCAGGGTAAGCCTCTTGATGTTATTATTAACACAATGGGCATCCCCGGTCGTATGAATCTCGGCCAGGTTTATGAAATGTATGTATCTAATGTGGTCAATAAAGTTAGAACCATTAGTAAAGTTCTTGTGTCAGCTGGTAAAGAGCACGAAGCGAGAGAGTTCATCAAAGACTTTTATCGAACTATTGATAAAACTGATGAGCAGTACATCTTTAGAGGTGTTAACTATAACAAGGATATTAATCACCTTATTCAAGGTCTGTCATTCATAGCTCCCCCATTTGATTCACCGGATGTGTATGAATTACAGAAGATCACTACGAAGTATAAGGTTCAAACCATATATGATGTTTTTGATCCAGCATCGGGTGGTACACTAAAGATGCCAGTAGGTTACATGTTCTGGGAAAAACTACATCACCTATCCGAAGAAAAGATCACTGGTAGATCGGTTGGTGGTTACAATAAGAAAACCATGCAACCACTATCAGGTAAGAAGATGAAGGGTGGTCAGAAGTTTGGTGAAATGGAAGTTTGGGCATTGTTGGCTCACGACACGGATATACTCCTGAAAGAAACTCTTGGGGTTAAATCAGATGATGTTGAATCTAAAAATAAGATTCTTCAGAATATCATTGACACTGGTCGAGCTAACTTTACTCAATGTTCCAATAAGTCAACTGAAACATTCTTGTCTTATCTCCAATCAGTCGGGTTAAACTTTGAAGAAGTTGAGGAAGAAGTCAATGAGCCAACTGAAAAGAGTTAAGATATATACCGATGGTGCATGTAGCTAAATATGGTGAGAACGAAAAGTTGTATTCAGGTTCAGACGAGAATACAACCAATAATCAAATGGAGTTGGTAGCGGTCATTGAGGGCTTGACCAGCCTTAAAGAACGTTGTCATGTAACTGTGTATGCTGATAGTCAGTATGTGACCAATGCTTTTAATAGAGGCTGGTTGAAGAACTGGGAAAATAACGGGTGGAGAACTAAAGACCGCTCCCCACTTAAGAATAAAGAACTCTGGATGATTCTTTTGGAATTGACTAAAGAGCATGAAGTAGAGTTCGTTCATGTTCTTGGTCATAATGGTGATCCAGATAATGAAAGAGTTGATAAGGCAGCCAGAGCTCAGATTAAGAGATAACATTACTTCTAGTTAAACTACTCTTAGGCAATTGTTTTCTCATTCTAATATAAAAGTATTATGAATTATATTCAATGAAAAATATTCGAAATTGTAACATAAGCTTATATAAAAAATGATAAGACAAAAAATTGAAGGAGAACACTCAAATGACTACTACCAATAATAACATCGTGATCGTAAACCTCAAAGCAACTGAAAACGCAACCATGGTTGAAAAGCTTCGCGGTAAGCTTGGTGCTGCCGTTGATTATATCACCATCTTTGCATTTCAGGCTGGTTCAGAACCTCTCATGTATCGTGCTCATGACAAGCAGAAAAAGGTATTCGTTGAATATCCAAGATTCAATCTGATTACCACTCCGAATGCAATTTACCTTTACCTCAAACGTGAAGGTGAAAGCATGCCGAGTGCTTGCTACAAGATCAAAAAGAGTGACTGCCCGGTAAGACTCGTGAGCGAAGAGATCAACAAATACATCAATGAAACCGTTGATAATAAAGCTTTCCTTGAATCGGAACTCACCAATGAAACGATTGTTGTATTTGACAATCTCAAAGCTGGTGTCCTGATTAAGACCGTTGAAAAGGATAAAGCAAAAGCCGAAAATATGCAGGGTAGCACAACCTATGCAAGAATGTTTGATCTTATCAGAGAAAAGCTGAACGAAGTAGTGGATTCTGGTTATTTGGATCTGCTCAATAAGACATGTGTAATGATGTGGCAGACTTTCAATGATACCAAGAATCTGAACTTCGAACCGCTTGAATTGGTCATCGAAAAGGTTAAAGAACCAAAGAAGACCAAAGAAGCTACAACCGAAACTAAACCCCAGGCAACAAAAAAGGTTAAGGAAGTAAAAGAAAAACCCGTCGCAACCCCCGAAGCCGAATTTGTAAAACCCGAAAATACTCCGGTGCTTGAAAACATTTATGATGAACAGAAGGGCGCCGAAGAAGTAAAGGTTGATGAAGCCGCGGTACAGGCTGTAGTTGATAGTATTTAATTAGTGTTCTAGGGGGATAAGAGATTATCCCCCTTAATTATCTTGAAGGAGCTATAATGAATCTTAAACCTTTTGTCAATGATTTTAATCAAGAAGAAGTTCTCAATAAAGTCGAAGAGAAGTTTGCTGAAATCTTGAAACTTCTTAGACTAGAAGAAGTAGTTGATAATGTTCATCTTGATGGAACTCCCAGAAGAGTTGCTAAGATGTACATCAATGAATTGTTTGAAGGTTGCTACCATCTACCGCCGAATGTTAAAAAGTTTCATGATGAAAATGCAACACCAGTAATCAACAGTAATATCACAATTAAGTCAATTTGTGCTCATCACTTTGTACCATTCTATGGTAAAGCATCCATTTACTATATTCCTCAGAATGGTCTTATCACCGGTCTTTCTAAGTTTTCAAGAGTATCCGATTACTTTTCAAGAAGGCCTCAGATTCAGGAAAATCTTACCAGGCAGATCGGAAGATTTTTCGTTGAAGAATTAAAGCCTCTTGAATTCATCATTGCCATTAAAGCTAAGCATATGTGCATTTGTCATCGAGGTGCTAATGAAGATAACCCAGTAACGGAAACATTCTGGTCATATTCAAAACACACCGGTGAAGCAGATTTCCAAAAAATTCAGTATGTTCTCAATACAATTGATTATAAAGGATAAACTATGACTTGTGAAATATGTGATAAAGTAAAGAACGAAGCAATTGAAGCAATGATGAAAGGCCTTGGTGGTGAAGGAGCAGAATGTTCTGATGCAACTCCTGATGAAATGGCTGAACTCATGAATGCCATGATGGGAGCTTTCTCCGGTATGGGTAAACCCCAGAAGCTTGAAATCATTCTTAAGAAAACTCATGAGAATGCCAAGCTGCCCGAATATATGACCGTGGGGGCATCTGGTTTTGATATTTATACCCCGATTGCTTTCAGTCTTGCTCCTTGCCAGAGGATTATGATTGATACTGGTTTGGATTTTCTTGACATTCCCAAAGGTTGGGAGATTCAGGTGAGATCAAGATCCGGGCTGGCCGTAAAAGATGGCATCATTGTTCTGAATGCCCCTGGTACTATTGATGACGACTATCGTGGCAAGCTCGGAGTTATCCTTTACAATTCAGGGGATAAGACTAAAGAATTTAATGTCGGTGATAGAATTGCTCAGGGTGTCTTTATGCCCACTTTCAGATGTGAATTGAGATTTGGTGACGAATCAGATCTTAATAGAACCGAACGCGATGCTGGTGGCTTCGGATCAACGGATAAATCAAAAGATGCATAAGTACGGCGGAAGGGACATTCAAGAAATTGTTGATCGTAAAGATTGGCAAGATCTTAGATTATCACTCATTGGTACATGGGCAAGCCAATCCGATGAAAATGTAAAGAAGCTAAGAAAGTTTCTTGGACCTATTCAAACAACCGAACTCGATAAATTAATTATTGTATATAACTATCTTACCGGAACTGCATTCAGAACTGGTAGAATCAAAAGTGCAAACATTGATAGGTTGAGAGAAGAAGTCAAACAAGAACTTCTTAGGCGCCGTAAAGAAGAATAACTACAGCCCCTTATGTAATAAAAAATACTTTATATTACATAAGGAGCTTTCCAATGGAATCTATTTTCGAAAAATCAAATGAAGAAATTCTGGCCCATGTTAAAAAACTTGATCGCAAAGCCCTCAAAGAACTTTGTGATTCAGCTTCACTGAGAAACGTAGTGAAACTGGTTGCAATTCTCAATGATGACTATAAAGCTCAAGTTGAAGAATTTTTGGGCAAGAAGAAAAACAAGAGCGCTGGTGTGAGATCAAGAAACATTACCGGTAATCTTGAAACTGTCTTCATGGTTTGGAGAAAAAAGAGTATTGAAGCTACTAAGAACCCCGCGCTCTTAGACTAAGTTTCTTTATTCAAGAATGGGGATTACTTTAATTGGTGATCCCCATATTTTTCACATTAAGAAGGAGCATTTAAATGCATACAATTTATAATACCCATACCGGAGCTTTCCAGTATGGAGCAACTCTTTCCAGATCCACCATGAATTTGAGCATGGCAAAGAGTTTGAATCCAAATATCAAACCCAATGAAATCACCAAGGGAATGAAACTATACGACTGGGATAAAGCTTTGTGGTTTTCTCTCAATGTAAATGAGTGTATGAAACTTATGATGTGGTGGGAATCTGCTGCAGGGAATCCGGCTGCTCATGATACACCATTCCATCTGATTCATAAATCTAATAATAATGGAAACTCATTTTTTGATTTCCATAAGTATAACAACGTATACTACGCAACCATTTCCACCAGTAAAGAAAATCGAGTTCAAATGGCTCTTAAAGATGATGAACTCAGATTGTTCTTGAAAGCAGTGAACTGGGTATGTAATGAAATGATCATGATGACGGATGTACTTAAAGAAATGGGTAAGATTACTAAGGGTAATAGCTCATTCAATCCGGGTAATGATCAGAATGGTAAACCATGGCAAAATTCCAATCAGGGTGGAAATAATAACTACAATCGCAATAATGGCGATGGTGAATATGGTTATGACCAGGGTGGTGGGTATGATCAGGGGGCTCAGTCTTATGCACCTCCGTCTGCTCCAACTAATGCTTATGCACCTCCGCCACCACCTCCGGGTAATGGTTATGCTCCTCCTCAGCCGCCTAATAACTTTGCTCCGCCACCACCGCCCCCGGGTAATGGCTATAATGCACCACCTGCACCACCAATGAACCAGGCTCCTCAGCAGCAAAATAATCAGCAGCAAAGACCGGCTGCACCGCCTCCTCCTAGATCTATTGATAACATTACTATTTAAAGTAACATATTCCTCGCCCCTTAGAAATATTCTAGGGGCATTTTCTACGTTTAAAGGAGAATGTTATGTACGGAGAAATCAAACTTAAAGACACTTTGATGAATGAAAATCTGGTTCGAAGATTTGAAAAATCAACCAAGCTCAAGGCCGCAATTAAAAACATGATGATTGAACATCAAAAAGATACGGATGATATCTGGGCGGAAGTGTTTTCATATTTTCCGGAATTGAAAAATGATAAACTTTCTTGTGTGATTGATATAAGTCAAGATGATACCGGGAAATACTTTCGAATTGTTGTCAATGGGGCAGATACGGAATTAATCTCCAAGCTTGAACATATCGCCCTGACCAATTCCGGTAACGATAAATATGAGATCAGATTTGAACAGATTAGATCCGAGGAATCATAAGATGGTTATATTCGATTGGGATGATACTTTACAAAAGAATTTGAACCCTGGAAGTTCTATTGGGATGTTTCTTAAGACGTTGTTTTATCCTTGTAATAAAGAGATGGTGAGAAGGGTTTTTGAGAGTGAAACATCAAGGATAATCACAACCAGATCTAAACTATACACGTGGGCGATAAAGATTAAGTGTTTTTTGATAACTGGTAAATTTGCAGCATTATCTGATTTCAAAGTAGATACCATTAGTCCTTATTTCTTTTATCGACCCACCTTCAAAAAGGAAGGAGAAGATTTGCAAGACTATTTAGAACGAATATCGTATTTAAAAATATCACACGCCATGATACAAGATGTGTATGTTGGTAGGAGTCCAGGACTATATCATTACATAGATTTTGATATAGACAGGAAAGACAGAAAGGGAGAAATTTCATATGAGATACGAAGGGAGACTCAGTGATCGATACAATCACTTGATCCTTAAGTTCTTTAACTATAACCTGATCGAGGAGCATGTGTCTATTCCAGATCTTAGATTGAAGGTATGTTTGGCTTTAGAATATATCAAATTTAAGACCGTGCTATCTGGTAAGAAATTGAGAATACATATTCATCCGAAAGTGGATCTTGATCAAAGATTGTCTTTGTATTACCTTAAACGATTCATGAATATTAATGACAATCAGATTGAATTGATTAAGTGGCCGGAACTCACGGTTCTTGAAACTAAGCCGTTTGATATTGCGATTGATATTGCAGTATCCAATAGAGTTCATCACAAAGACATTCTAGTATTTGATCATCATAATGGTGAAAGTAAAAATACAATTGAACAATTACAAGCAACGATTGAACCGGATATACCAATGAATTTGATTGATTATGTGGATTCCGGTCACGTTGAAGGATCTAATCTTTTCGAACCTCAGAATATTGCTTTCTTGAAAGATTTTAATGAAGAAAAAATAATACAGATCTTTGCAAGCAATTCTGAGTTCAAATTAATCAATCATTTTGAAGAAAAAGATTTATATAGAAAATGGAGAGAAAGAAAAAGAAAGCTCTTCAAAACTCTCAGAATTCTGGAACACCAAAACTATTTTGAAAGTTCATATGGTAACGTGGTTCTAACCATAGATAGTATTTATAATGCAAGCACTTTAGCTCTTTATCATATGGACTGTGAGTATTTCATTAACATTAGAAGTATTGAGTGGGATAAGACCATCGTATTAATTATGAGGAAAGAAGGTGATATCATTGATCCTAAGATCATTGAAGATCTGAGATCATTAAGTGATGACATCTATGTGTATCCAACTAAAAGTATGCTTACGGTGGGTTCTTTGTATTCTAACCATAAATATATCCATCAACCATTAAGTATGGTGTATGATAGGATAATCGAGTGTATCGGTATTAAATCAAAAGCTTTCAAAGGAGTCGCTGCTTGAAGATCTTTGCTACCGCCGACAATCATCTTGGGAAAACACTTAAAATGAAAAAAGCTATGAGGGAAATGGGTATAGCCAATTTCCTCGATATTACGAATAAGGTTAAAGCGGAGGAAGTTCCCGTAGATTATGTCGTCTTCGCGGGAGATGTCTTTGATAAGGACAATACGGATGTTCAATCCAATTATGCGTACGCTAAAGTCCTTTCAGACCTTTCCGAGATTGAAACAATCAAAAAGATTCTTGTAATAACTGGTAACCATGACCAGTTCAATGATTATTTCAATATCGCGGGTATAGACATAGGGAACATCATCAAGTCTGATAAGATTGTTATCTGTAATAAGGATGACATGTTTTATCATGATGAAACCGATGATGTTCTCTTTTGTCTCTTGCCATATAACAAGAAGCTTTTCTTAACTAATGAAGTTGGTGGTAAGATCATTATTGATAAGATTAATGATTTTATTATCAATATTATGAACAAGCCGGAATATCGAAATTCCTTTAAAATCCTTGTTAGCCATTTTGCCATTGAAGAATGGATGCCATTTGGAAGTGAGACCGTAAGCATTAAAGAACTTCGTGCTGGGTCTCACTTCGATTTGGTCATTCTTGGTGACTTGCATAATGAAGATTATCAGGATTCAAAAGAAACTCCGGTAATAACTTACACTGGTAGCACAATGCATACCAACGTAAGCGATCTTTATAATCATAGAAACTGTGCAAAAATAATCGAAGTAGATCAGGGTGTTGTGAGTATTAATAAGGTTGAGTTTTATACACCTCCAGTTTATCTTGTAAACAAGGAGAATGTTGAAACTTTTGATAAAAAGCTGATTAACGAAAAATCAGTCATCATAACCAATGATCTTGAGATTCATAATAATGTCAAAGATAGAGTCTTATGTTCGATGTATAAGCCAGTTGTGAATACAAGTGGCGACATCATTGAAACCATAACCGAAGATCAGGATCTAGAAACGTTGGATGTGAAACAAGTGGCTATTCAAAAAATTGATTCGGATCTCACTATTAATGATGAAACTAAAAAGTTTTTAAAATTCATGGTGAACCTGGATGTAGATTCTAATTCCAAAAAAGACATAGCCGACATGGTCTATAAAGAAATCATGGGGTGAGCAATGGATGATGAAAAAACACTATCGGAACACTTAAATGAGTTGAAGGACTTTCAATATGAATCTTATGGTTACCCGGCTTTTATCTTGTTTTGCACTGATAATAAGTGGCATGCTTGCTTTAGAAATCCTCGAATCGTAATGCAATCCGGTATTGGTTCTACCCCCGAAGAAGCTTGTAAAAAACTCATTGAATATCTGAAAAAGGAAGACAAATGGAACTCGAAAAAATAAGACTTTATAACATTAAGCAACATAAAGATTTGACTTGCGATTTCAAAAATGCCACAACAATGATACTTGGTGCTAATGGTTCCGGTAAATCTACAATCGTTGAATCACTATTTTATCTTTTCTTCAGGGAGCTTTTGGTTGCTAATGTTAACCAGATGATCAATGAAGATATTATCTCCGGAGGGGAAGATGGCACTACTGTTAAGTATTTGGATAAGGCTTTTGTTGAAGGTTGGTTTTCTCATCTTGGTGTTAAGTATCATCTTATCAGCGGTATAGCAAAGTGTAATTCGACTCTTGAAACCTATAATGAAGAAACTCAACAATGGGTTGAAAAGTCAAACAAGATCAATGATATTTATGCATACCTGAAGGAAAATATCTTCGATGGTATCTCGTCTGATTACTTCATTAATACAATATATACAGAACAGATGGGCATTCTTAAACTCGTTGGTAAAACTGAAGGCGAACGTCAAAAGGAATTTGATAAGCTCATTGGTATTGAGCAGTTTCAAACCTTGTATGAATGCCTTGGTAAACCATACACAGAATTGAATAAAGCTTGCAGAAATGATCTTGTTGAATTGCAAAATAACAAGAAAGAAAAACAGGATCGTATCTTTGCATTGAAACAAGAACAGGAAACCATTAAAACCGAGATACTCAGTCTCAAAGAAGAATTGGCCAAACTAGAAGAAAGAAGCCTCAAATTTAAAGAAGGTATTGAAGCTGCGGATACGGAATATCAATTGGTCTATCATGATTATGTTGGAGCTAATTCCAACGCAACCATTCTGACTCAGTTGGAAGAGGAAGCGGCAGCACTTCAAATATCCATTGATAAAATCACTAGCGAGACCAACTTCGAGAAAGAAAAACAAGAGCTGGAATCTTTGGTGGCTGAATTACATACTATTTACACAAAAATTACTAACGAAGCTACTGGTTTGAATAATTACTGGCAAGCAAAGTTGAATGAGCTTGAACGCAAATTGCTTGTAATTCAAGACGATTTGCATTCAATGGATATCATTTCGATTCATGAAAAGACCTTGACCGAAAATGAAATTGAAATGCAAAATCTTGAAGCAACCATAGTATCATCTGAGCCAACTCTAAATAAATTGGAGCAGACCAAGGATAAATACGAAGAGGAAATAAGTGAGTATTCCAAAAAGATTCAGTTAAAAGAATCTGAGGAAAATCGTTTAAGACTTGAAATGGGTCTTATTATTAAAGCATATGAAAATGATAACTTTGATAAGACATCTGTTGAATCATTCATTTGTGGTAATGATGATAACATTGAGTTGGGTGACGGTATTAAATGTGGATATTGTTTTTCGGTTCTTTCAAAAGATAAGATCAAAGAAAAACTGGAAGATGATAGAAACACATACAATAATAAAGAAGCTATGGCTAATGCTTTGGAAGGCGAGCTTCTCACGCTTCGAGAAGAGTTGCTTTTGGTTAAAGAATCAGCCAAGCTTAATCTTGATGACTTAAGTCAACTTAAGAATAAAGTAAACTATTCCAGAAAGATGCTTGATGAGAAAACTCAAAAAGTTTCTAAGCTCAAAACCGAGTTGAGCATTCAAAAGTCCAAACTTAAAAATCAGGTTAGCAAAACCGAATTGGATTCTTGGAATATTGACACCAAAGAAGAAATTAAACTTATCAAGAATAATCCCGAATGGCCTACAATTAAGAATTATGCAACTGCTAATCATTCGGATTTGAACTTATGCGATATTAAAAAATTAATGATAGACATAGAAGATTATCAAAACAAGAGAACTCTTTATGATAATAAGACAAAACATTACCAGGACACTGTTCAGAAGTTTATCCAAATACAAGATACAATTAAAAACAGTAAAGCAAAAGCTCAGGCCACAAAAGATTCAATATTTGAAGTGTTAAATCGTTATGCAAAGAAAACCATTAGCGAGCTTTATGCATATGTACAAGCTAAACATGAAACCGTTAATCGGTTGAAAATAGATCAGGGCACTTTTCAAAAAGATCTTGATTTGAACACCGCCATGACTTCATCCAAAAATCAATTGATCGCCAAACTCAACTCTGATATTGAATATTTGGAAAGCGGCGTCGCAACCATTGATGAAATCATCAAGAAGGATGAAATTGTTCAAAAGAAATTGAATATACTCAATGTAGCTAAAACCTATTTCAAACAGGATGGTCTTGCTAAACATATCAGAAAGTTCTATATTGATAAACTCAATGCAAGCATGTCATCCTACGTTCATTTATTCAACTTTGGATTCTTACCTCAGATTGATGAAACTGCCGGTATTGTAAAATACTGGAAGTATTCCGGCGGCCAAAAGATTGCCATCGCAATTCTGATGAAGATCATACTTAATTTCATCTTGAAGAATCCGATCAAAATGTTGATACTCGATGAACCTACTCCATATATGGACACAGAAAGAGTTGAAGCTATTCGAGATTTGATTGATAGAATTAAAAATATTCTACAGGTTATCGTTATTACTCATGATGTTGAATTTATGAATATTGAATGCAATAAAATTTTGATGTGAGGTGTTTTATGAAGAAATTTCCAAAAGTGTTTAAATTCTGTGGCGACTTTGGTAAGCATGTTAACATTCTTAGAACGGCCAATTTTTATAATTTTGATGTTTTCATTCATGCAATTGGTGTGAAATTTCCCATAACCGTTTACTTTAAAGATAGTGATCCTGGTGTGATTTATGCTAAATATGATTCGATTATCAGGAAGACTAAATGTGACGAATCAGAGAAATATAATCTCATCAAGGGTATCAGAATTGTCACTGCTAAAGTGGTTAGAGCCGTTTTGGCTGCTCTTAAAGCTATCGGAAAAATGGATTATGACCAAGTTTCCAAATTCTATAATAGAGTGAATGAAGCTCATAAAAATATCATTTCACAAATCGAGTACATGAAGAAAGGTAAGACTGAAACTGATGCTAAAGAAAAGATGGTTGATCAAATCAAAGAATATGTCACGGAGGAACGAACACCAATGAATAAAAAATCCAAGAAATATAAAAGTCCCAGACTCTTCAAGATTGTTGGTAATGTGTATGAAGCCGGAAAAATTTTGATGGATTGTGATTTTAATAAGAAAAAGGCAGTATGGCAACTCATGGTTAATGTTCCAATCATGAATAGAGTCATCGTCGTTGAAATCACATATAGTTCAAAGAAACGCATGATTGTGACCAGATGCGGTATTGGTGTTTGGACATATGATGCAAGGTCGGTTTGCCACCCCGAAGATGATTTTGATTTTGAAAAGGGGTTACGTTTGTGCATTGCCAGATTGGTTAAAAGTATTCTATCAACTGAACGATCTGAAGATTTAAAAATGATTAAGGCATTGACTGCAAAATCTGCAAGGTATAAAGATGCTATGAATGGCCTGAATACAAAGTATCATCTTCTTAGTAGTAAAGATCATACTGCTAAAAAAGAAACCAAAACAGAACTGGAAGTTAAAGAAGCACCGGAGGCTGTGAACCATGCCGAATTCTGAATACAGACTTTCATATGAAAAACCCGGTCAGATCAACTTAATCAAAGGTACGAAGTTTGATGAACGATTGAAGCTTGTTAATGAATATATTCATTTCAATACAGGTGACCAGGCGTGGAGATTCAATGTTGATAATGAAATTAAAACGATTGAAATATATCCAGCTGAAGTGGTAAAAGGTTTCGGAACACTTTTTCCGAAAGTAGCTCGTTTTAAAATATGGGAAAATTCATACTCAGATGTGATATACCCAGGCAAGATTGAAAAGATTCATATTGACACCCGAGTACGAAGTTGTTCTTATGGTGATATTGATACTTCTTTTGATGTCGGATGGGAGAATATCGCGTCTCTATCCAAAGATATGAATTTTGCCCCGAGTAAACGAGCCACAATTTCATACACGCCAAGCAACTATACTATGGCTATTTTGGAAAGAATATATCTCAGGTATAAGAAACATGGTGCAATGCCAATATTTAAACCGGAAGCCCCTAGACTTAATATGGATCCAGTCAAATATATCGATTATGATCTAGATGATGATTGTGAAATACATAATCTTGATGGGTATGATGATTGGTTAGTGTTTTGCAAAACGGAACCAAATAAGTTTTTTATGGTTCGAAGCTACACTGATGCAACTAAATTACTCGCTAAATTAAAATATGATGGTATGATAAATAACTTCATTTGCGGCACGGCCCTGTTTGAAGATTATTATTTTATGCCAATATGCTATTCTAGTTTGGGTTATGATAGTAAAACTAAAATGGTTGAATTGCGCAATCCTAAAGAAAACATTATCAACTACCTTGAATTGTTGAAATGAAATATTATGCTGGTATTGGTTCCAGACAAACACCTGGGACGATTCTAAATGTAATGAAAGATGTTGCTTTTTATCTATCTTTAGATAATTACGTTCTTAGATCTGGTGCAGCGTCTGGAGCCGATACGGCATTCGAAGAAGGTTGTGACCGAATTTTCGGGGAGAAGGAGATCTATTTGCCTTCTCCCCGATTCAACAACAGCCTCTCGGAATTGTATATTATTTCGGAGGCTGCTAAAGAAGTTGCAAAATCTTTCCATCCAAACTTTAATGGTTTGAGCGATTATGCTAAGTTATTGATGTCTAGAAACTCATATCAAGTTTTGGGTAAAGATTTAAATAGTCCATCACTCTTTGTGATATGTTGGACGGATGATGGATCTGATGGTATTCATGTTAAAACAAGTGGTAAAACTGGCGGTACTGGACAGGCTATAAGAATAGCAAACCATTATGGTATCCCAGTTCATAATTTAAGGAACGAAAAAGTTTTAGAATATTGGAGTGAATGGTTGAAGCAAACTGAAAAATATTTTCATGATCGTTATTATAATCCACCAGCATGGAAGCAAGAATGAAGCATAAAAGTTCAGCAGCATATCTTTTGGGTAAATATAACAATACCAATTACTATTCCAAAGAAGAACAATTGAAACTGATAGCTAAAGCTCAGAAGGGGTGCATCAAATCAAGAAACGCTTTAATAGGAAGTGTTATCAGATACATCATAATGCATGCGGGTAAATATGCAAGGAAGTCTGGACTTGATTTGGATGAATTGATATCTGAAGGGATCGTAGGAGCCATAGATGCAATAAGATGTTTTGATCTTAATGTTAATAATAATTTTTTGACATATGCAGCTTATTGGATTATACGAGGATTTCGTGAGCATAAATATTCAAGTAAAGCATTAAGGACGCCAAAGAATGTCTCAATAGAGATAGAAAGATTTTCCAGAGATCTTTTACTTGGTAATGATATAACGAAGTATCCGGATTTAATAAGAAAAGCATATCATCAAAGTTCGGTTCTATTTTTAGATGCACCTGCAAAAAACTCAAAAGGTCGTTGTAAAGAAAATTTTGCATTAAAAGAAACTTTAATACACCCCGAAAGCGTTGAATATATAGAGAAAATTATAGATGATCACGATTCAAAAACCTTGATTAAAAAACTCATAGTTGGTTTTAAGAAACGCAATCAAACCATATTAGCCATGAGATTTGGTTTAAGTCCATTCAAGAGGCCCCACACTCTAGAGGAAATTGGTAAGACTTATGGTTTAACGAGAGAAGCAATTCGATTACAGATAAACCGTTGTTTAGATAAATTAAAACGAAAATTTGAAGAAAGAGGCATTTGTAAAAAATGAATCCAAGAATCTACCCTGATCTTAGTAATATGATCTACGATGCATTCATCAAAAACACCACGGTTGAAATTTTGATGTATGATCTAGAGCCTCACAAAGAATATTATGCACATGATTTCGGCAAAGTTGAATCCGAAAAAATTGAAGAGATATATAATACTTTGAGTCCAGTTTTTAAAACTATTGGAAAATTAAAATTTAATAATTTCAGGTGCAGCATCACACCGAATGAGACACAATATAAATCTCAAAAGAAAGAATTGTTACTCACTATTATTCGAATTGACAGTGGTGGAGAAAATTGTTTTTGGAGTGAGTGCATGGTGGTATATTCCTCGCCAACGCGTGAAATAATCCTCGGGAGGCAAGAATGAGTTTGTCAGCAACTAAAAAATTAAACGCAGAAAAGAAAAAGGAAGCTTTCAGATTGATGAAAGCATTTCCTGATAAGTTTTCAGTAACTACTCTAGCATTAAGATTACATGCATGTGAATCCACCGTAAGACCTTGGTTTAATGAATTTATGAAAAAGGAAAAGAAAAGTGAAACAACTAATTGATGGTAGTCAGGTTCCAGCTAGATTATTCTATTATCTCTTAGACTTTAAAGATCTTGATACTGATTTCTTTTTCCAAAAGACTTTCTTTAAACAACAACTTTGTACTGCTAATAAAGAAGAGTTCTATCAATATTTTGAATATGCTACCAAAAAAGATCTCGAAAGATTGAAAGAAGGCAAATCATGAGTGAATCAGTATTTACTAAAGAAGTCATTCAAGCTAAAATGGAAATCGTATTTGAAAGCATGAGAAAAGATTTTCCAAGCATGACCGTTGGGGATCTACAAACGATTGCTATGTTTATGGAACGTTTGAAAAAGGAATTGAAACCCAAGAACATCTATCAAGAAAATGGTTATCAAAGTCGGAAGGAGTATCTTGATTGCCTAGCTGATGAGTATGCCGTGCCAAGGCAAATTGTATACACAATGGCTACAACTCTAGGTCCGAGTGAGGACTTCGACGGTCTCGTATCAGGGTTGCAGGATATCGAAGGGGATTATGATGAAGATGATATTATCGAAGATTATTAAAGGGATAATTGATGTTCATTAAATTCTTGATGCTATGTCTTTTTGTTGTATATAAAATTTTTACTTACTTACTCCTATGTGATATGAATGCAACCGACAGATTTGTTAAATCCCAGGTATATGATATTGCATTCATGTTTATCGTTATCTTGTTAATGTTCTAAGGAGATACTATATGCCTAAAACCACAAAAGATAGACTTGAAGAATTAACCAAATCCGATGATATAATCATTAAAGAAAAAGCAATTAAGGACATTGAAATCTGTAAACAATGTCCGGATTTTGAAAAGTGCACTGATTGCGATGATACTCCCTGGGAATGGTGGAAACATATGACTTTGAATGTTGCTAAACCTAAGCCAAATTTGGATTTAGATGAAGATCGTGATGTTGTTATTTTAGTACCATTCAAAGACCAACGACCAACTGAGTAGAAAGATAAAACAGATGTTTTGTCAACAGTGTTATAAAAATAAATCCCATTATGCCAGAATATTGAGAGATGATACCTTTTGCATCTGTAAGGAATGTGCACTAAGCAATTCAAAAAATCCGAATACAGTCGGACACTTGTTATTTGAACTGAACTATTTAACATACACCAAAAGAGATGGGGCAGACCGGGCATTATATCTTCTTTTGAAACGTTATGAAAAAGAATTACCATACATTGATTTTAATAATAAGAACCCTGGAAATGTAATTATTGATTTCATTAAGTCATTCAGGCAAACTGACGTTATAGAAGAAGAAAATGTTACGGTGTTGATGGATTCCATTCTTCATACCTTATTGAATGCAAGGAATGAGATATTGTATAAAGCTTTGACCAGAATACAATCATGTGTGGGTATATGTCAATTACAAGAATTCGAGGAAAATGATTTTTTATGAAAACTGATAATGAAATGCAAACTACTAAATTAATTGAAGGTAAAATACCTATTGGTTGTGTATGTCCGTTTAAAGATAAGTGTGTAATTCTCGGGGAGTCACAAAAGTGTGGCTCCCCATTTTTCACGTTCAAAAGGAAAGTTCAAAATGATTTATGTGGTGATTGGTGCCAATTATGGTGATGAAGGCAAAGGTAACATTGTTTCTTATTTAGCCGAAAAACATAAAGCATCTGCTCCTATTGTAATCAGGCATAATGGTGGATCCCAAGCTCAACATCGAGTTGTATATAATGGGGATGAATTCATATTCGGTCATATAGGATCTGGTACATTTTCAGATGCACCCACCTTTTTAAGCAAATATTTTATAACCAATCCGTTAATATTGAAAAAGGAATATGACGAACTCATTAAAAAGAAATCACCAACAATCTATGTGGATGCTAATTCGAGAGTTACAACCATTTACGATATGTTTTACAATCAGCATCATGCGAATATGAAAAAACATGGTACGTGTGGTCTCGGTGTTAAAGCTACCATAGATCGTCATGAAGTCATACCTTTGACTGTTGGGGATATTATCAATTTACCACAAAAAAATTTGGTTCTCATTATCAAAGATATATATAAATACTATCATCAAAAAATGAATTTCGAAAAATTTGATGACAAAATATTCTCTGAAATGTTTAACTATAACTACGAAGAACATGCAATTGATTTATCAAAAATTTTAACTGCTATAACCAAATGTCTTTTTGATGACACTCAAATCAGAAAGGTTTTGGATTCAAGAAAAGTAAAAATATTTGAAGGTGCTCAGGGTCTTATGTTGAATCAAAACAATTTCTCAGAATTTCCTCATGTGACACCTAGCAACACAGGTATTGTAAATGCTGAACGAATAATCTTAAAACACATACCTGGTTCCAAAATAGAATATATATTTGTGACTAGAAGTTATTTAACTAGACATGGTAATGGTACATTTAATGAAAATGCTTTACCGGAAACTGTATATGATTTGAGTAATAAGAATAATGAATTTCAGGGTGCTCTTAGATTTGGCGCAATGAATACAATAGAGTTTAATCAATTTAAAATAAGAGTTATTGATGAACTCGATCGAAGCATATCAGCCGGTAATTGGGATATTGATATAAATGTAGCTACGACCCACCTTGATCAAATACCAAATGAAGAACTTAAAGAAATTTCAAAATATATTTCAATGGGCCCTTCTTATAAAGATGTTTATGCTAGGTGCTACACTTGGAGGAAAATATGAACTTTGAAAATAGAGATACAAGATATGAAACAATCGAGTATATATTTGCCGTGATTGTTATTGCTTTCGTGGTGGGTTTTGGTGTATACAGAACTTATATCAAATTTAATATCGAAATGAATATGACCGCAACACCTGTGTCGATTACTCTTGAAGGTCATGAATTCTGGAAGTCTGGATATTATTTATTGCATAAACCAAATTGTTCATGTAAAGGTGAAAAGCGTGGTGACTAAGAATCAACCAAATACAATTTCGCAAGAAATCTACTGTCATAACTGCGGAGGTTATGTTAAGTTCGATATAGATTTAAATCTAAACGGGAATCATGTTTTGCATTGTCCAAATTGTAAACATGAACATTGCCGAGTAGTTAAGGATGGGGTAATAACAGGGGACCGATGGGATAGTAGAAACGGACACACATACTCGATAACATGCATTACATACAGAAGTGATTATACGGCTACATATAGTTATAAGTGTGGTAGTATATATACCGAATTATGGCTGAATACTACGTCATCTAAATAAGGGGATATTATATGTGGGCGTTTGAAACCGAACAAGAAGCAAGAAATTACGCAATCAAAATGCTTGGTAAGCTTAATGAAAAAAATAAACCAGGGTGGAGTGTTCGAACATGGGAAAATTGTGGATGGCATTGTACACTGGTTAAAGAAGTTGAAAACAATCACTACACCATAGATTTCCCTCAGTATAACGGTACTTTTTCAGTTGAAGCTTGTGTCGGATGTCATGGTGCGGATGAAGTATTTTGGGATGAAGATAGAGCGTCGAGTTATTCGGATATTAATGAAGCCATTGAAATCAAGAGGAAAATTATTCAAAATCATATTGATCTAATTAAAAAGCTTCTTGATAATTTATGATCACACTTAAATTTCTTATAAATCTACTCTGCTTTAAAAAAGGTGAAACTTATACATTCAATAAGGGTGTTAATTTAGTAGTAGGAGATCAAGGCACTGGTAAATCCACGCTTTTAGATTGTCTGGGCAATTATGATGAAAAGAAAGTTTCAATTAAAAGTACTGGATTGGAAAGAACCTTATTTTTAGACTTTGAAAAAGATAATCCCAGACTGAATTCTCATTATTCCAATCCATTGGATTTGATGCTAAGATTTCAATCCCATGGTGAAAGCGCGAAACATTTATTTTCATTCGTAGATCATGAAGATAATAAAGATACTATTATGATACTCGATGAACCAGATATGGCATTATCTATTAGAAGTTGTCATGATTTAGCTAAACGACTTAAAAAATATCATGAAGAGGGTCGTTGTATTATAATGTCAGCCCACAATCCTATAATCATTTCATCCATGGAAAATGTCTTATCCGTTGAGCATAAGAAATGGATGACATCAAAGGAATTCATAGAAAGCCATATGAAACCTAAGAAATCTAATACAAAAAAGAAAATTAAGTAACATTAAAGGGGCCTTGAAATATAGGCCCCTTAATCTATTTCAAGGAGAATAAAATGCCAGAAGTGAAGGGGCGAGCCGTTAAGGCTATGAAGTTAAGATTGGTTTGTGAATGCGGTAAAGATATGGTCATGATTGGAACCATTAAAAGAACTGGTACACTCACAAAGTATAAATATTTTTGTGAACCATGTAATAAAATTTACGTTTGCAACACCAGCTACCCAACAATAGAATACATAGAAGTTTAAAGAAACTTCTTTAAACTGTGATTGCCCAATTCGGGTAGTCCAGAGAACATCACGGCCGTAACCTCGGATGCAATAACGAATTCTTGGTATACTAAAGTGTGAGGCTTGATGTTCATCTTTTTATATGCTTCATGACCTGCCCAAAATGCTTTATGACTTCTTGGATCTATTCGATCATACATATACTTATCTTCTGTGTAATCAACTAAACTGGATAATCGTTCTAGACCTTCTTGAGATTCCGTCTTTAAAGATTCATTATAAATTTTGACTAGTTCTTTGAAACGACCTTCAATTGTTTTATGAGTCTTATCCAAATTCTCCGACTTTATATTTGTCCAGAATTTCAATAGCTTATTTTTTAATAGTGGTGTTATAGTATTACCAAAGTATTCTTCAATGAAATATGTATACCATTCTCTTAATGTCTTAATGACATTTGGATCGGATGAGTATGTTGCGTGATCATGCGCAAATTTGTGTTGATATTCATGAACTATTATGTCATACAATTCTCTTTGCCCGATTGATCCAGATAGATCTCTGATGTTGGTCGTTAAAACCACAATTCTTTTACCGTCATAAAATCCTAAAATTACTCCACTATAACCAGTAAAGACATTAAAGAATGTATCAAATATATCACCCAACCAAGATTCACTGGTGTATGCTGGTATGAGGCTTTTTTTAGAAATAGCGCTTTGAACTTTAGCTATAGCACCTTGATCCATAATCTTATTCAATTTTAAATTTTTAAGGAACTCTTGATCTAATTCCTTACTCATGTATGCAATAACTTCACCATTCAATTTTAAATCTTTCTTGTTTTCAAACCAACCACTATAGAAAGATTCAATAAGTATTTCTTTATTCATAATATCTCCAAGTGTTGTAATAATAGTTTGTAATTTCTAATGAAGGAGTTTCCCATGAGTATTATCATCGACAATCAACTTCACATTTTCAGCTCTTTTAAAATAGATAAGTCACTACCGAAATATTTCAAACCAATTACACAAGATGACAGCCCTGACGATGAAGCGGATAGTGAAAATGGGTCTACCAAGTTTCGAAGTAGTATCCGATCTCGTTTATCAGAATCATCAAGAATGTTTTGGGATCCAATGGATCCGGATAATAATGGTATTGAAGTAGAGATGGAACCTGGTTTGTGGGCAAAAATGAAAGCTTTCTTTTTTGGCCGTTCTCGCAAGAAAGAAATGTCTTTTGATGAAATTAAAAAAGTTTTTACTTTAATTGTAAGCAATATGTCTAAAGTGGAAACGATACTTAAAGAAGATGGAGCCACAATCGATAGAAATTATTTCATTGAATCGATCATCAAATACTCTGAATCCCTAAGGATCATCAAAGAGAATGGACAAATAGCTCTTTATGATAAGATGGTGTCCGAAACACAAACATTCATTTATGAAACTATTTTGAAATCTTCGGGTTATGCTAATTATATATCAGAAGAAGATTTGATATCATTTTTGACCAGACACCCAAAACGAAGTTATCACGGTTTCCGTTTGGATTGGCTCAAGAATTATATCAGGCTTATTCCTAATCATATCATAAAAGCTAAGAAGTGCCTTGATCAATTAAAAATATTCGATAATTATGTAGTGCTTCATTATGATCCAAATGGCACAAACTCGGACCTGACCAAAAAAGAAAAAGAAGAAATCAAAAAAGATCCCATTCTTTTTGGTGTATTCCAGAGTAGTAGGCGGTTGTATTTCATAGGTGACTGGGTAGATGAAGTTTGCGATTTGAAGTTCAGTGAAATTATGAGTTATTTCAAAAATAATGACCACAAGAGGCTTGAAATTAATGTTGATAAATATAATGAATTTTTGGGAGATGTTGCTAAGACAATAAATGAATCAGTTAAGAACGAAGATATTCAAGAAATTATAAAAACTTGGTTGTGATATATAATTACCAAAATTGAATTTTGATTTAACCTAGCTAGGATAACACCAAGTAAAGAGGCCTAAAATGTTTGACATTCCTTTTCGACCGTGCGTAAATTGTGGATGGTGTTGCATGAAAAGACCATGTTCTTTTGGTGAATATGGTTCAAACGGTTGGTGTAAATTTCTTATTAGAAAAGAAGGAGATACTCTTGAAACCTACATCTGTTCAGAATTTGATAGAATCAATAAACACCCAGGAAGCAAATATGAGCCAGCCTTTGGGGCCGGTTGTTGTGTAAGCCTCAACACCCAACGACACAAAATCATTCGAGAAAGAAGAAATCTTAAAAATGTCCCTACTTCTTCTTGAAAGCTTGCAAAGAAATGTTTTATCTCGAGATGTTTGGGTTTTATCATACGCAAGGTTTAGGGATCAAGCCATGGAAATGGGCGTCGATGAAGAAACTATACATCAATTTATCATGGGCCTTGAGTCAGCTAGAGGTAAAAGATTTGCTTCAAACCCCATGTCGAGTATGTTTTAAGGAGATATAATGACATCCGAAGAATATTTTAATATCATCAAGACCCTGCTCAAAGATAATAAACTTTTTCATCAGCTTTTTTCAAATCTTGATATAAAGCACATCATAGAAAGGCATACTGAACCGCATAGATATTATCACACCATTCAACATGTATTGGACTTATTGTATGATATCAAATCAGACAAGGATATAATAAGAACAGGCCATCAAAAAGAAATGTTGATGGTTGTTGCTCTTTTCCATGATATACATTATGCACCCGTATCTTCAGGAAATAATGAAAACAGAAGCTCTGAAATATTTAAAGGTATGATTATATCGGATGGGACTTTTGATATTTCATTAAAGGAAGATATGAGCAACATTATTTGCATCATACGAAATACCAAATATTCATTAGAAGAAGAATTTACATCCCCCGTAGCCAGAGAAGCATTTGATGCTTTTGTTTATTTTGATTTGATAAAACCATTAACTAAAAATATGGCTGGTATCATATCGGATAGAATGAAGATCTTTAAAGAATTTCAGAATGTACCAGTGAGCACATTTAGAAGCGTTAGTTTTATTGTATATGAACGACTAAAAGGATATATCAAAACTAACTACCCCAATCATTATGATTCGGTGGTTAATAATATTAATTCCATTCAAGAATGGTTAAATGATTTCAGACCCAAGGTTGGATTCTATCCAGGTTCATTTAATCCTTTCCACAAAGGACATATGAATATTCTGGAAAAAGCCGAGAAAGTTTTTGATAAAGTAATAATTGGTTTCGGTATGAATCCAGAAAAGAGTGATCATAGAAAAGATGACGGTGTTAGTATATTACCATTTCACGAAAGAAAAAAATATTACGGGCTTTTGACTGATGTTGTGAAAGATTTAAGAATCGATGGTTGTGATGTAACATTGATCAGAGGTCTAAGGAATGGTTATGACTTAAATTATGAAATGGTTCAGAATAGATACATCAGAGATCTTGATCCAAAACTCAATGTGATATTCATACCATCCGATTATGAATATGATTATCTTTCTAGTTCAAGCATAAAGAGTCTTGGTAAGTTAGCCGATATCAATGACTATTTACCAAATAAGTATAAGTATGCATTTGAATACTATTCAAGAGAAATCCCGCACCCGGTTTGGAGCAATATTGATGATGTATAAAATATTCAATCTATTCCTCTTGGTTTTGATACTTTGCCTTTTGGTAGTGAACTTGCATACTTTGGTAGGAATTGAAAATGGTTTGATTAAAGAACCCGTTAAAGAGATTGTAGAAGTTAAGGATTTCTTTATACTTTCAAAATCTTTTATACCAGAGTTAACTTCAAATCGGAAACATCTTTTGGTAATTGATAACAATGAGGATTTGCTTCAGATCGTCAATACTTGCAAGAATATTCGAATTGATTACGCTAACACTTTTGTGATTAAACTTAGCAATAATGAAATAGTAAATTATCAGATTGACGAAATATTACTCAACGAATCAAAGGAATCAATCAAATGATGAGAATCGAAATTGATCTTTCATACGAATCAACCCTCGAAAATGATGCTTGTGTTGTACTCAGTCCTATCTTTGAAATGACCGTTATACGAGAAGGCAAAAAAGATGTAATTTTAGAAGGTGAGCTCAATGAATTAGAAAGCATCCATTCTGATAAGCTGACTGATATTGAAAATGAAAAGCTTATGGAATGGGCCAAAAGTAACTACAGCAATTTAAAACGAACACTCATGAGAGACTATCAAGAACTATTCAGAACTGATGGTAGTATCTCAGATTGGGCGGAAATTGAATTGTATGATGAGATATATGAAGAAGATGATGGTGGAACCAACCCCGAAATACCTGAAGGTTATGGACAGGTGTGCGTGATTTGTGGTATGTACATGGGAAAAGATTCCGATATAACGGACTTCGAAAAAATGATTAAAGAAACATTTGATATAGAAGCAAAATATCTTTGCATGGTACATACATACCCGGATAGAGATTCTTCGGGTAGTAAAGTTGATGGCACCGGTAGTAGATGTGATACATTTTTTACAATTAAAGATTCGGATGTTGCAAAATTTGCCGTACCGAGATTGCAATATGGTATTAGATGGCTTGAGGATGTATTGAATAATAATCCAAGCATATACCCAGCAAGAATTTCAAAGTTGAGGAAATGGTAATGGACGAATTAACTAAAAAAGATGAAATCATTAATGATTTAAATTTGCAAATCGAACGAGGTCTCGATGAGCAAATTAAACTCAGAGAAAGTAATGCTGAGTTGACAAGACAATGCAAAAGTCTTGAATACGCTCTAAATGGATTTTTCAGGGATGGGTTGGATTCAATACGAAGAATCATCGAAAAGAAAACTAATGATTTCCTATCATCAAGAACAATTATGGATGTCAAATATATGGTCAGCAGGAATGACGATGCTAGACTCTTTATGGTTTTCGATGATGATGTTTATAATCATGATGATTTCAAAAAAAGATACGTCTTATTCTCTGATTCCGACTTCACCCCGCAGGTTATGGAACGAGAAAAATTTCAAGAAATGTTTACTAAGACCAAAGATCTAACCCCAGAAGGAAAGAGACGACTTGACGACAAATATAAAGGGTAATAAGAATGTATTCTTTTGGATCGTCTTTAATGTTGAAGGATCAACTGAGCCAATAAAAATATTACCATATGGTTGGTGTTATTGGACTGGTATTGAACATCATGGTATGACCATTATGAAAGTATTTTCATTTGGTTATTACCGTGATAAAAAAGATATGCTAAACGATATTTTAAATTATTGGCCAAATTCCAAACAGATTACAATTAAATGTATACGGCATTCAAAGGATCCCGAACAAGAACGAATACTCTGTTCAGCTATCTATATTGATGATGGTATTGTTTACAGTGATCCAAGAGTCTTACCCAGCAACAAGAAAAGTGGTATGGTTGTATGCGGACAAAGGCACCATAACTGCTATGGCATACTTTACCAATTTATGCAAGATAAAGTTAATATACTTAAATCGGAAGAAGGTTTCTTAACATCGAAGGGAAATTTTCTAACAAGAAGCGAAGCTAAAGAATTAGCATTTAAAATAGGTCAAATAACTAAAACCTCATCCACAACATTAACTAGCGAAGATTTGTGGTGATTTCTCAAGGGGCCTTGAAATACAGGCCCCTTATTTTATAAGGAGGTGTAATGAGAAACGAGATTAAGTCAAAGAAGGGTGACAAAATAGATCGAGAGTTGAGGCTTCAAAAAGCGGTCAATATTTTAAATACAATCGATAGAGATAAGAAACCAACTAAAAATGATATTAAGAAAAAATTGACTGGATCTTTGTGTAAAGAACTTGAATCGCTTTTCATTAGAAATCCAGATGAGATTTCTTTTAAATCTCATAATATAGAAAAACAAGTTTTGGAGCTTTTGAAGCATACATTCTGTAAATATCCCGTACCAGAATTTATGTTGCATCATTTTCCATATGTAATATTTCCAGCACCAATACGATTCACTTCTAAAATTGTAGTACCTCTAGAAATTAAAACCAGGCATGAAGATGATAACTCTGGTATATATCAAGAAATGTTTCAAATCATCACAACCGGTGGGTCTCTTCGTAAATATTTGAAGGGTACTCTAACCGCAAAAGAATGTGCCATTTTTCTTACATTAAAAAACAATAAAACAATTGGTTATAATATTTGGTTATCTAGATTGATTGCTTCGGATGTACCAAAGAAATTATATGACAAGGTTATCAATAGGTTCCTGAATAACTACAATTCCATATTTTATCAGTTTGATGATCAATCATTATTTCGTTTCATTAAAAAGTATCACTCCGAGTTGATGCAAGATGATATAGATTCAAATGATATTATAGAGATTTTGGATTATATTCAATATGAAATGAGAAGGAATGATAAATATACTCTTAATGGTAGAACTTATGAATCAATTAGACGAGCTTCGAATGAGTGGCATGAAGCAGAAGCTCTCAGAAAAGAAGCCGCATCTAATCTTTCTTGGCCAGCCATTGAAGAAGAAAGTCGTGTAATAACTATTAATGATGTTGATTATAAGTTTATTGAATTATTGAATTCAAGAGCTTTATTCATTGAAGGTCAAACACAAAGGCATTGTGTCGGTTCTTATGCCTATAGATGCAACAACGGGCAGTGTAGTATATTTTCAATGAGATATCCAGGTGGCCGAATAACGATCGAAGTATCTCATGGTAGAATAATGCAAACTAAAGGTAAACGAAATACCAAACCAGATTCACATGAAAAAGCAGCTATTAAAAAATGGGCTGAAGGAAGATATAATATTACCAAGGAGTGTTTATGAAGATTTCTAAAATTAATTCAATAGAAGCCACGAACCGTTTTAATGGATATCACATTAATAAAATTCTTTTTGATACTCAATTCATATTGATTGAATTTGATGATAAAATTCTAATATTCAAAGATGGTGAATTAGAATTTGATGAATTCTTTAATATTAAAGATCAAGTATTTATGGTTTTGAAGAATGCTGATTTTACTGAAGGCCGCGGTCCTATGCTACCGCATAAATGTTTCAAGTCATTAAAAGATTCAGTTGATTATATCATGAAACAACCCGGCATTTATGGTGGTGAACAGTCATTGAATATCACATGCGATGTGAATATTTACGGCGAAGTATATGCATATAATAATTTTAACGGGTATGATATTAAAGCCATGAAGGTTGAATGATGAAGCAACCCTTGAACTTTTCAATAACTGGTGAATACATTTATAATATGGGCAGGGATTTTATGATTGAGGGGCGTTGGACGAAAGCCATAGAACTTTTTCATAAGGGTTTAATTGGTATAGATTTAGATTTAGTAACCCACTTATGTAAAGGTAACTTGCAGCTAACTGGTAAAGATGAAGTTGAAATTCTTTATGAACCAGATAAAGAATTACAAGACAAGCTCGAGAGGTACCCTGGGAGTCACTTCATGGAAGTAATCTGCAATCGCTCGAAGACCTGCAAATACCAGAGAATCTGCGGAGGGGCAAGACCTCATAGTGAAAATCATTGTGAGAAATGTCCATATGACAAAACAGCTAAATGTATTCCGGTAGAAGAAAGCAAGGAGATGACTGATGCGCAAGAGAATAATTGAAATTTCTCTTAAAAGAGATTGCTCTACTTGCCGTTGGGCTTTGCCATCTCTTATTGCCAAGATATACTGCTCTGAAAAAAGAAAGCATAAGTCATCATGTAATGTCGGTGGTGGGTGTAATTCATGGAGTGATTTCTCACTTAAAACCGAGGAATTGGAAAACGCCATTCTTAATAATGTTCGCACTCCATCATGGCATGAACGATTATGTTTTGAAAAAGGTCGTGAATATGAACGGAATAGACTTATGAGACTATTTGAAAAAGAAAGAAAGAAGGGTAATCAAGATGTTGGAAACTGATACTCACATTTATTTCTGGGGTGGATACCTATCTCAATGGTTTAAATCAAGATTTAACGCATACATTGATGATTACTTTGGACACGTAACTTTCGAAACTGCCGAGCAATACATGATGTTTATGAAAGCTCATGTTTTCAAAGATAAAAAAGCCATGTTGGAGTTGATGAGTTGTTCGGATCCTAAGAAGTGCAAAGAAATTGGCCGTAGAGTTCAAGGCTTCGATCAAGAAATTTGGGACAAGGTCAGTTTTGATATTGTAGTTAATGGCAACTTTCATAAGTTTCAGCAAAACTTTATACTCTATGATAAGCTTTATGCCACCGGTGATAAGATCTTGGTTGAAGCTTCTCCATATGATAGAATATGGGGCGTCGGTTTAAAAGAAGATGATCCTAGAATATTGGATGATAAAAATTGGCTAGGGGAAAATCGTTTGGGTAAAGCATTAATGAGTGCCAGAACCATGCTTAAACAATTCGGTTCTCCAAAGGGAAGACGATGAAAAAAGAATACAATCCCAGTGATGTATTATTGGATTTTGTGCGACTTACCAATCGAGATTCATCAAAAGAAGATTGGCAAAAGTTCGCGGATAAATTGATGCAAGTTATTGATAATACCCACGTATTGCTGGTTCAAATTAAAAAGAAGGAAGAATTCAAAGACCTAGGTAACTTTTTATGGGATAGAATATTTTCTATTGAAGATTTATCACGTGAAGAAATACAAAGAAAGCGAGAATTGGATAACGATCTAGAATGTTTCAAACGGGAATCAGATAAGTTCATAAAGTCTGAATATGTTAGACCAACTTGTAAAAAGTGTGGGAGTTATACCGATCATTCCTTATATAAACCAACTGACACTGGTTGTGAATTTTGTGATTGGGTTGATAATAATCTTAAATAAGTGGAGCAAAATAAATGTTGGCAGGTAGTGTTTATCTTGGCCTCTTTATAATCTTTGTAATAGTTGCCTATTCCCTTAGTGAAAGTCACGTATCAGGTGCTGATGGTATTCTGTTAGCATCTCTGATAATCTTAATTTATATAGCCATTGTTTTCTATGACTACACGGATAGATTGTCTAAGGTCGAAAATATTAAAGCAGATGAAATTATTGCTCTTCAAGCTCAAATACATGAGTTAGAAAGCAAAGCTATCGCGGCCGGTATAGCGACAAGGGTGCCCGTTAAAGTAATTGAAAAAACTACATTCATGTTCAACTCAGATATGCTAGCTGAATCACCAGTTGCATCACCTGCAGCAGATGTAGTTGCTTCGTTTTCTAAAGAAGGTGGGTTATGACAAATTTAGCGAAATATGGAATATGTCCAAAGTGTAGCGGGGATAATACATATACAATAACCGATAGTGAAAGCGGTATCGTTTGCGAATGTGAAACCACATGCAAAAAATGTGGACATAAAAATTATTGGGCTCATGGTGCTTATATGGAACCAGCTATAGCACAAGATTCTATAAAATTAACAAGCGTTCAACTTGAAGAATTAATTCTCGTTCTCTATGATGATCCTCAAGGATCAAGTTCTAGAAGTTGGAGAGTTTTAGAACGATTCATAAAAGAAGGTTTTGTAGATGCTATACCTAAAAGGCTGATGGATCTCATGGACCGCATTAGATTCATTGATGATCGAGCAATATTAGTTGGTCTTGATTTTGAAGAAGATGATCCTCATTTTGATGATGAGGAAGATTGCGATGATTTTGATCCAGATGAATATGAAAGTAATTCTTGGTAGGAGTCAACATGACCATTCTTAAATATGAAGGTGAAAAACTCAATCTCAATCTCTACAAGTACACAGATGGTAACTTAGCAGTGGTCTTGACTTGCGATGAAGGTCCATTTGCTACGGTATCAGTTAACTTACCCGAAAGTTCCAATTTGGGAGAAAATACATTCTATGTAAAACATTGGGGGCAGGAGGGTATCATCAAAGCCCTGGTGGATCAAAACATTATCATCGAGGCTAAAGATGTACCTCCAACCAGAAGTGGGTATGTGGATAACATCAAAGCTTATCGTCTTGTAAACGGGTGTAACAATTGAAATACAAAGTTATCGTCATAAAGAATTTATGCTTGAAATCACATGGAGAACTTAAACGAGAATGGAATTGTAAAGTAGCCAGGGTTCCGGAAGAACGATTAGAGCGTTCGGATTGTATGCCCAACCCGTTAGGTTACTATTATTTCCCTGATGATAAACCTATCGAGAAAGCTTTTAAAATATTAAAAGATTGTATGATATTAGCTCATAAGCGAGAAATCGACAGGCTTGAAGAATCTCTTAAAAAGTTAATGGAGTTAACTCCACCAGACAAAGAAGAAATATTTGTCCCGGGGGTTCTATTTTAATGGCACAATTATACCGTGATGAATGCGGACGTTTAACTAATGTATTTGGTAGCTGGGATACTCCTATTAAGATCTTATGTAAAATATGTAGTGATAAACCAAAGCATGAATTACGTAGTGCTATATATCTTCGCATCAACGGCCATAGGAGAATATCAGATGACTGAGTCATTTAATAACACAATCTTTGGTTTCAAACTTGAAAAGGAATATGATACCGTTTGGGGTAGTCGAGCAATATACAATTCAAAAACTCATGACATTGAATTTCTTTCTGATAGAAATGAAATACGAAACCCGGAAAACTTTGGACCTCTTAAAAAATGGTTAAGTGAAAAGGGTATCAACACCATGAGGAAGTTAATACATAAGCATGGTTTAAGTCAAGATTCTCGAGAAGTATTAATATACTCAGATGATAAATATATCATTAAGGCGACGCCAAATGGATCCTATGGGTATATGTATCTTGTAGCCCACGCAGTTTAATTAGTCCCTCAGCTCTATTCTGGAGCTTTATTCATACGTTTTGGGGTCGGGTGCATTAATTTGTGCTCGACCCCATTTTTTAACGTGGAGGTGCTCATGTTCTGGATATTAGCATCAATTTTGTATATTATGATTGGGTGTTTAATAGTTGCATTTATCGTGTGGCTTAACAAGGATCCTAAAGATAGAGAATGGCCTCATGATGAAACTAAAAATGAAGATTTGGTAATGAGTGCCATTATCTGGCCTCTAATACTTATACTTATACCAATAATCATGGACGAAACGAAAGAACATGGCTGTTCTTGTGCGTGCCCGATGTGTGAGAAAGATGATTAAAGATGAAAGTTCAAGTGGCTAAATGCATCAAAGTTTTTAATGGTATTGAAACTGGTGACGGGTTTAATTTAATACCGGACCATGAATATGATGTTTCATTGAATGACAGTGGTAGTCTAACACTCTTTCATAAGAATGGTTGGTTTACTCTAGGAGACGGGTGGGAAAAATACCTTAAATTGATTGATAAGGAGTCCCCAGTTGATTATGGATATACCATTAAGCATGACTGAACTTGATATTAAATTGTGTAAATTTTGCATAGCAACAGACTTTGGTCTTAGGAAAGTGAACACCGGACCGCATGACCTATGTGAAGGTAGATTCTGCGAAGAAGCATATTCAAATTACTTAGAAGATTTTCAAAGCAAAAAGGATGACGTCGAATGAATTCACCAGCTAAATGGAGAGAAAAAGAGTTCAATCATTGGCAATATTATGCACCTGGTTATGCCGTGTATGCTGATGTTCGTAAAATCAAAAATGAACTTGATAAAGATGTGTTTAGCTATAATGTCAGATGTATGTTTGGTTTCGAAGTTGATGGCAACTTTCCAAGTGGACGAGCCAAAGATCTTGAATCAGCTAAACGTATTGTAGAAGCAATATGTTCCGGAACTAATACGTGTGAAAAATTAAATCCAACGGATCCGGAACGTCAATCATCTGAACTAGAATGCATTAAGAATGAGTTGGACCAATATACTAAAGAAGTTAAAGCAATCTTGGATTATTGTGGTCGATATACAATAAGAGCATCCGAAGGGGACTTAGCTTCTTTGGCAATAACCACGGTAAAAATGAAAGATCTATTAGATAAGCACGAAAAGGAGACTGAAAAGCTATGATCCGTATTCAGAATGATAGCACATGCGGTGGTTCTATATGAAACCAGTCTTCATGTGTGAAATATGTGGAACAATTCATAGCACCGAAACAGATGCTAAATATTGTGAAACCAAACATCCGGATAAGGATACTATGAAAATTGTTTCGATTAATTACTTTCAATTATTGACTGATCCAAACCATATGCATATTAAAGTGCCAAGAAAAATAACGATAAGGTTTTCAGATAGATTCGATGATTATGCAACTTATGTTTTTGAACGATACGGGCCCAAAGGTATGTGACATGGGTATGTACACTAAATTGTATTTTCATGGTGTCATTAAAAAAGAATTAAGAGTGATATTTAAAGACATTGCGTTAGATGGTCAATGGGCTAATTCTAAAGATGAAGTCTTTTCAAAATTTGGTAAGATCTCAAGAGCTTCACACATACCATGCGGTTCCCCTTGGTTATGTTCTCGCGATTGGCATTTTACTAAACTAGAAAATGAAGATAATAGAATTTATGATGAGACTACTGGTCTTTGGAAGTTTTATTGTGCGCTTAAGGATTATGAATCAACCATAAAAAACTTCTTAGAAATAATACCATATTTCACCGAAACTTTAATTTCATGTCAAACCCATTATGAAGAAGATTTTTACGAAACTGAGTATGAACTAATTGATGGTAAATTAACTAAGGTAGAGAAAGAAGAGGAAGACCCTGATGCTTATTGATCCAACATTCAAAACGATTGATCCATCTCTCGGAGTAATTTTGGTATTGTTGTCAAATGAAGAAGATATACACCCTAAGAAATTGATGACAGGTGTGTATGAAATATCCCATTTTAATTTTGAGGCATTCTTAAATGATGATTTTGAAATGTATACCCAAGGGGTTTGCGACAATCTAAAACAGGTTTTGGAATTTCATAAAGAAGATATAGAAAAGAATTATGTGTGTATATCTTTGGTCAAAGTAGAGAAGTATGAACAACCAGAAGAAGGAGGTTGGAGATGGCATAAATGGGGCAGATATATCGGTAAACACAAGCCCAAATATGAATACCTTTATGATGAAGAAGGTATTGATTGTGTGTATTGCTATAAAATCATGAGATCAAAAACCCAGGTGAAACATGTTTCCTAGAAATGCTAACTTCATAGTAAAATTACGTTATAATAAATTCATTCAAGGCAATAAAGAGTATGCACTATATGTAATTTTAGGTAAAGGTGATCCATGGGTTGTGCATACATGGATTAAGAAACCAACCGAAAAAGAAGTTAATGAAATTATTGAAATTGTATGTAGATCCTTTGAGATTTATCATAATTCTATAAGAATACCAGACTATAATGTCAAAGTTGATTCTATAATAATAGATGCGGAGTAATACCATGGCTAAATTCACCACTTTCAAAAAAGATAACATCAAAGAAATAAGAGATGCCATTCAAACTAAGTTAAATGAACTTAAAGAAATTGGATTAAATGCAGCTTTAGGTAACATCAAATTCGATGCTTATTCACTTACATCTCCAATCACCGCAACAATTGAAGGCGGTAAAAGTCAATATGAGATTGAATTTCTTAAACGATATTATTCACATTGTTTTAAAGGTGATGAGGTTGGTAAAGAATTCATCAGATGTGGACATGAGTATAAATTCTTGGGGTTTGTGCCCAGAGCTAGAACCCTAATTGCTTTAATAGAAGATATCCGAAGTAATAAAAAATTCAGAATAGATGCCAGTGAGGCATTAAGATTTTTGTCAACCGGAGTGTGATAACCATGAACCTCAGACCATACCTGATTCAACGTCTCGAAAAACCCAAATCATATCTTAACCCGTTTTCATTTGGCGGGGGCCTTAAATTTGGACTCTCTCATAAAACGAGCAGCAGCAACCAAATTGGTTTTTGGAAAATCAGAGTTTACATCACCATATCATGTTTATATTAAAAGAGCGCTGGAACTGGGTATGAATGATATTCAAATGAAAGAAATTGAAGACATATCCTGGGATGACTATCCTGATATTAAAAAAGAATATTTCAAAGAATATAATTGGTAAGGAGACTTTATGATAAACCGAGGCGCAATTAATTCTAAACTATCAGATATGCTTTCCAACGGATATAATCCCGCGGACGCGATCAATGAAGTATCAAAGGAATATGGATTAACCAAAGAAGATGTCATTAAATATTACGAGGAAGAATTTAAAATAAATCCTCTTTGTATTGGAACGAGGAGGAATGTTATGATTAATAACGAACTATTTGATGAAGAAAATGTTTGCCTTGATAATGAAGATGATAGCGAAGAATCAATCATGGACGGGTGCCCGGATTTCGATGATCATTCCGGAGATGAAGTGGAAGATGAATACGATCCAAAGAAGCATATCAAATACACGGAGGAGGAAGAAGAAGCATTCGCAATAGCTGATGCTCTTGAAGTTCTGGATGCTTTAGGAGATAATGATGAGTGAAAGTTTAGATATGAATATAGAAGAAGTTCATAGTTTATACCAACAACTTTTAAAAATACATGAAAGACTGTTGGACATATTATCAAGAGAAAATGATATATTGCGAGCAAGATTAAATAACAACGAACAAGTCCAAACGAAAAAAGAGCCTGCGACGGAAGATGAATATTATACATGTAACGGGTGTGGTAGGTATGAACATGAGTGCATCTGCGATCTTTTTGACACTGAGCAAGAAGAGTCCAGAGAGATGAGCATTATGGAATACGAAGATTTTTATGATGAAGAATAATATTTTCGGAGGTTATCATGCCTTTTAATCCAAAATGGATGTTTGAAACCAAAGGGGTGAAGGAACTAATCAATGGTGATGACACCAAAGAAAGTGTTTTCAATATTGTAAACACTTTAGTTCCACAATTAAAGATCATACGAAATAAGTTACCAAAAACCAACCTTGAAGATTATGATAAAGAAAGCTTAGATAATGATTTATTTGAAATAATTGACAACCTTGAATTCATCACTTCTTTGGATGGTAAAGAAGATGAGTGGTCTGATTATAGTTTTGATGGAGATTGGACTGAGCTACTAAATAATACGCTTTCTGCTTTATATGATTTCGGTGATGTTAAACCAATTGACAAAGATGGAGTTACAAGAAAATTATTATGGATTGGATGAAAAACAATGTCAAAACCAATAGATGAAATCTATATCCTGCGAGAAATCGATAACCACAATTTCATAGTTGCAACTTTCACATCTAAAAGAACTCTTACATCATTTATTCGTAAATGGATCAAAGATGAAGAAGTTCAATATATCGACATGTGGGAAATTGTATGCTTGAAAATATGCAAACGATGGATGCACTATAAAATGAGTAAAGCATCATATGAAGAATCAATCATTCCGTTTAAAGATATCATAGGTGATACTCTATATCAAAGGTATTCGTATAATGATGAAGACGATGAGGTATAATATACATGACTAAAAAGTGGTGTTGGGTTGATTCGGATGACGTAGGTGATTTGATAGATCTGGTTGATGCGGTTGAAGATTGTGATGTACCATGGAAAGATGGCAAAGTAAATTGGAAGTTTGTATCTGATTACATAGCCGATTTTCATGATGTCAAACGAAGTCCAAACGCATGCAAAAAGATGTATCAAAAAATCAGAAGAGAAAAGCCTCCGGAATATATTAAGCATATCAATGAAAGAATACCATATCGATTAATACTTGAGTACACCGGTATAGTAAAACCCAATTATAATAAGATTCCCAAAAAAGAAATCATTAGAGTTAGAAACGAAATACTCAATACCAAGTTTCATTGAGGAAATGATTAAAACGAACAAGGCTAGATTAATTTCTAGCCTTATTTTTTTTGCTTCTATACCGAATCTCTATTCGCACACTCCCCGTAAACTTCTTTATAGTTTTCAGTCAACTATTCACCTTTATAGATTTTACATAGAGCATTAATTCGATCCACCTTCAGCGATACTATTAAGATAACTAATCTTGGTCCACATCTGACATTCAACATAATCTGGTGCAGTTCCAAATTTATTAAGAGGGACAATCTTTTGAACCCTATTTAATAATTCTTCTTTGCCTATTTTCATGATCTCATCTAATGATAAAACATCAGTGCTCATTGGTGGTTTCTTTTTATCATATGTTGGATCTATTTTATGAAATAACACAGGGAAGCTATCTCCTATTGTAAATGTCAAAACATCTTTAAGTTTATCAATAGGAAATCTTTTAATGTGTTCACCTTCAAATCTTTTGGGTTGATGACCAATATCTAAAATGCCATAGATAGGATATTGTGATTGTGGTTTAACACCTAGTCTAGAGAATTGACTTTTAATATACTTTTCAATATTCAGCCTATTTTCTAAATATTCCTCGCCCCTTTTATGACCCTTCTTATTTAGCTCTTCAATAACCTTCTTTGCCTTGTCGGGGTCGCGTTCATACAATTCTGACAAACTTGGTGTGATTCTATTATTGTTATGAGAAAAATGTATGACATATTTTAAGTCATCGTTTTCTATTGATTCAAGAAGCATATTTATTTTACTATGAATGGACTTTAAATCTTTAAGCATTTTGAACTCCTATAACCTTTATTTTAAGGCTATTTGAAGACATAC
>Ga0116182_1000160_pt1 | contig 73511 bp, 60 predicted proteins | sample AD_UKC077_MetaG_FD_89805 | JGI IMG/M metagenome (GOLD analysis project Ga0116182, IMG submission 89805) | Active sludge microbial communities of municipal wastewater-treating anaerobic digesters from USA - AD_UKC077_MetaG | ecosystem: Engineered > Bioreactor > Anaerobic > Digestate | place: USA...
ATTCATCGCAGGCGAACCAATAAATGTTGCTACAAATAAGTTGTTCGGATGTGAATAAACTTCTTCTGGTGTGCCAATTTGTTGAACATGCCCTTTATCCATTACGACAATACGCGTTGCCATTGTCATTGCTTCAGTTTGGTCATGAGTTACATAAACTGTCGTTGCTCCAATCCGATTATGAATCGAAACAATCTCACTGCGCATTTGAATCCGTAATTTAGCGTCTAAGTTAGATAGTGGTTCATCCATTAAAAATACAGGGGAAGCTTTAACAATCGCTCTTCCAAGCGCTACTCTTTGTCGTTGTCCACCACTTAGTGCTGACGGCTTTCGATCTAGATATTCGTCAATTTCTAATATTCTTGCAGCTTTTTCCACTCTTTCAGCAATCACATCTTTTTTTAGATTTTGAATTTCTAAGCCAAATGATAGGTTTTGGCGGACAGTCATATTTGGGTACAATGCATAACTTTGAAAAACCATTGATATGTTTCTATTTTTAGGTTCAATGTCATTAGCGTATTTGCCATCAATATATAAATCACCCGCAGTTATTTCCTCTAAGCCCGCGATCATTCTTAGTGTTGTGGACTTACCACAGCCAGAAGGACCGACAAAGACAATAAATTCTTGCGGCTTTATATCTAACGAAAAATCAAAAACAGCTTGAACAAAATTAGGATATATTTTATTTACATTTTGTAAGGAAATGATGGCATCTTTCGGTGCAATTTTTAGTTTCTTTGATTCTTCAAAACCGCGCGCCGCAACGTTATAATAATTTAGCTCTCGTTTTTTATGTTCAATTATTTTGTTTCTTTTTTCATCTTTTGACTTTTTCATAATATGTTCCCCACTAGTGCTTCATCTATTTCTTTAGTAATTTCTTCATTACTTTTAATTGGTCTTAAATAATAATGGTGGCCATCTTGATCTTTAGTAAATGTCGTGAATCCGTTATCATCAATATGCATTACCCCAGGCCCAACCGATCTATATAAGCGTTTAGTAATTGCATAATAAACCGCTAATAAATCCCAACTTCGCGATGGCCCGTTAGCGTATTTTAAATATGCAAATTTCATTGGTGAATGTTCATCATGTTCAATTACTTTCTTTCCTGTGAAAACATCGGCGCCAACATAAAAATCTAAAAAATAGATGGGTTTTGCCGAGATTTTAACAAACTTTTGTGCATCTTCAATCGCACAAACAATATTATATTCAGGGAACGCTTTATTATTAAAAGCAGTAATAGGATGATTATCATTTATTAATCCACCCATTACACAACTATACTTTACTTTTTTAGCAAATAATTCTTGGCCAGATAATGGTGATATTTCATCAGGTAAAGAACTTACCAAATTCGCTGCATTAGTGAATTCACCAATCGTGATAAAAATAATTGAATCATCTTCTGCTTCAGCAAGAACTTTACGATAAAGTTTATATGCTTCAATATAATTAGTTTCTTTTATTAAATCTTTATAATGATCGACTAAATCAATATCAAAAATATGTTGGTCTTCGTTGCATTCAACTTTTTTGCCATAATACATTCCAATTGGAAATTTTCCGCCATAGAAAGAACGCACAATATCAACACATTGCACCCCATAAATATTCGTCGTACAATAACCGACTGCCTTAATATCGCAAAACCCATGCTTTTCTAATTGCAACGCTAACACAAGGGTCCCAACATCATCACAATCAGCGCCTAAATCAGTATCAATAATGACAGCAACTTTATTTTTGACCATTTAGTAACACCTCTTTGTTTGTCCCGTAAAAAACATCTTTTTTATTAGCAATATACGCTAGGAATTTTTCAAATTCTTCCCACGTATCTTCAAAATCCAATTCGTAAGAATGCCCCCAAATATAAAATATCTTATCCTCATTATATTCAGTGTTAAGAAAAGTGCCTGCTAGTTCATACATCTTTTTAAAATCTAAAAAATGAATTGTTGGCCTAAACGCTAATAAGTTATCTTGTAAATCAAAATTGTATGTCGCCCAAATACTTCTTGCGTATTTAATCGGCGTATTTCTTTTAATAATATTAACTATCCTATCATTTAATGTGCCAAAAGGATACGCCATCCCAACTATTTTGTCGCCTGTTAATTTTTCCAACACCTTTCGGTCTTGTTCAATCTCATCAATGATGATTTTTTCGTCAGCGATTGTTGTTAAATCAGGATGGTTAACAGTGTGAACCGCTACTTCGTGGCCGCTATATAAAGCCTTAACCTCTGCGCTATTTACCTTGTTATGTGGTGCACTCCATTTTTGCCAGTGACAGACACCATCTTTCCCAAAACCACCACTATTTAGATTGAAAGTGCATTTTAAATTATACTTATTAAATAATGCAACGAGGCGGCGATCTTGTGTTACCCCATCATCAAAGGAAAAAGTTATCGCTTTATGTGTATTATTTGGAAACATCTCAAACCTTCTCCACTAAAATATCATCAACAATCATTGTCCCAATGCCGTATAAGCCAATAATAATCATTGTGTCATCGCAACTTGGCGTCATTAGCTCAAAGGTCTCGGTATAAACTGTTTCTAAAGTACTGGCGCTGGCAAAATGAATTTCTGTTCCCACAAGTAACGGATTATCAGGATTACCGTCGACATGAGTAGCCTTGCTTCGTGCAAAGATATAGGCATAGCCCTTTAGTGAAGGATCACTATGTAGCCTAATCTCCGTCATCAATTTATATTTTAAAGTTAAACGATAAGTTGAATTTCCGCTAAGTTTTAAATACTTGTCATTTGAGTACATGAATTCATAGTAATTATTCTTATCTTGGAATTGATATGTAACCTCGTCTAATTCACTTGTAAATGACAATTTTCCATTAATTACCTCATTAGGCTTATTTGTAAAGTGACCCCATCTATTAAAACCAAATGAGAATAAGCTATCTGCTAAAACACCATCTTCAAACCCTTCTTCATAGCCAAGACCTTTATTTGGTGTAAATGGTCGAACATTATTATCAAAGCCCACATCTTCGCCATCAACAATATGACCATTTGGTAATTCGATAAGGCTAATGTTATCAACGTAATATCCGCCCTCATTTTTAATACCAAAGACAATTGTTAAATCCTTACTGTTTTCTGGCGTGGTAAATGTAAATATTTTGTTATTCGCGGGCGCATCGGGCCTATCATACCATTCCCCAATTGTCATGATATTTTCTTGTCCAGAGCGTAATTTAAGGAAATAATAAGCACCGTTGCCACCAACGCGATATCCTTTAGTGTCAAAGCTTATTTTATAAGCGGTGTTCGCTTTTAATTTGATTTTTCCTTTATTACTCATAAGCCCTTGTTGCTCACCATGCAAAACATTACTTTCGATTAAGACAACATTTGAACCATTAATGTCTTTTTCTTCATCGCGATAAATATCAGTATAAATACTGTCTGTATACCACGAGTCAGTTTCAATATTATATTTCCCTTCAAAATTAATGAGACTGCTGCTGACCTTGTTTATCTTAATATTTTTATAACTTATTTTATTTTGATAAATACCTGATCCCGCTATTTCTAAGTGGTATTTGCCGTCTTATTTAATAAATCTTTCGCAAACGCCTTGGCGGTTAATAAATCTAAATCGTAAACCGTAAATTCAGCAATCTTGAAATCAGATACTGTACCCGCGATGCTTTTTGAAACAAATCGAATTTGTTGTTCAGGTAATGTCGTAGAACAGTAGAAATCAATCACTAATGTGTTATCACTCCACGTAATATCACAAGTTTCTAGTCCGCTATCATGGGTAACTTCACCCGTTACTGGATTAATCGTAAATGTTGTATGTCCGGCCCAGTTCCCAACCATATTAATATACATTTCGGTTGTGGTTGGAGCTTCTAAAAATTTAATAACATTCCGATAGTTTTTACCTGCCGTATATGTTAGTGGTAAGTGATTAAAGAACATTGCTTCCCATGTATCAACAGTGTTGTTTGTACCATAGAAATGTAAATATTTTTGTCCACTTGCTGCAGTAGCAGGTTCTAAAGTGCCATCCGCAACATAGTAATGATCTTGTTGTGATGAACCTGCAATTGTCCCATAGTTATCTGTTGAATAGACATCATCAAGGCACACTACTTTGAAATTATCAATTTTGAAAGAATCGCCGCTTGCCATATTAGCAACAAATATCTCAAAATAGTGTCCACCTGCCGAACATGTAAAGGTTGCTGAAACTTGTCCATCAACATATTGAACATTTCGGACTGTACCATTTGAACTCTCGGTCTTGTATGCAGTAGTTTTGCCGACTTTAAAACTTGTCCATAATCCTTCAATATTAAAGTCAAACTGCACTGTCGCATTATCCGCAACGCTTGTTACTAATGCATCAAATTCGACACGATATAATTTACCGTTTTCAAATAAATCATTACCAGTAAGACCTGTTTGATGTGTGTTAATACCACCTATTTGTGTAGCTCCACCATCATAAGTGTATAAAAGTGAATGATTGCCAGCATTTTCGACAATGCTCATCCCGTTGCCCCAAAATTTGGTGTCTTGATAAATTTCACCAACAATATTTTCAAAGTCTTCATGATAAACGACTGTTTCGCGTGTCGCATCATTTTGTTTAGCTTCCACTAGGCTTTTGTTGGGCGTTAAAAATCCGCCAAGCGAAAGGGACGCTAAAATTATTGGAATTATAAGTTTTATAAAATTACCTCCATACATCTCCATTCTAACATACATGAAAAGCGTAAAAAAACATTGTTGTTGCGTATTGATGTAGTTTTGTTGTTTTGTTAATAAGTTATTACTTCTTATTTTTATTTATTCTAAAACCGACCAATCATCAAGGAAATACCCGTTGATGGTGAAATGCACAACATCACTATGAATAAATTCATTCGTGTTACGATCTAGGTAAGAGTTTTCACTATAGTTAAAGTTCATGTTTTGTTGAATAATCTTTAAACTATTTAAATCAACTGGTGCAGCATACCCGCTACCGTTAACATTCGCATGTACTTTAATATATAGGAAATACTTTTCATCTTGGCTTGGATCATAAATTCGTGAAATGTTATAGACAAAATCAAACCCTGTTGCCGCTGTGACAAGATAATGATCGACATTTGGATTAGTTTCAGCGTCGTAATTAGGATTGGTTGTTAATCCAAAATACGGCATTGTCATTGATGGTACGTAATCTGTTCTACCGACTGTCGCAATCATGTTTGTCGTATTTTTAAATACATAGTCAATATTTGGTAAAGACGGGATGACAATATCGTTTTCGTGTAACGGGTTATTATCATTGGCTGCAACGCGGTCACTTGATAAGTAAACGAAACATGCTGTTCCGCGCGATGCTTCAAGGAAATATGTAATTGGTACTGTTTCAATTGGTACTTCGAAAGAGTAGGCAATTAAGAGCCTGTTAAAGTTTGGATAAACAGCATACGTCGGGCTTGATGCACTCGTTTTTAAATACACTGGTTTAGTGCCAGTAATTGTTGAACCTGGCGGTGGCGGTAATACAAAGCCGCTTAATAATTGCCGGTCACCAACAGTTGTGGTTCCACTACCAAAACGGCTTACAGTAATAAGTTGTTCAACGCCTTGACTTGGGTCAGTAGCGACAATAACATTAATTGTTGCTGTTGTTTCTGTTGAATCTGGCGTTTTAGCGTTAACTGTAAACCCAATACTACCTTCTGGCACATTAATAGGCGGCCCGTCGACCGGCGAAGGAATCCCAGTATTAACACCGAAGAAACGCTCAAGGCCAGAAGCGTTTTTAATATAGTAATAAGAAGTAGGATCACCGATTAATAGTGCAGTGTCCCCTTTTGTAATTGCTTTATTCCGGTTATCAATCCACCCGAGAGAACTAATATCTTTAATTTCATAACTATAGCGTGAGGTCGGTACACTTGAATTATAAGTACCGGTGTAAAAGAGCACATTATGTTCAGTATCTATCGTCTCTGTTGTTCCTGCTGGAATAAATTCTTCTAAAATATTACGGGTTGCCACTGGGCTTTCACTTGGATTACTCGTGTTATTCGTGTAACGCACAGCGTAAAGTGCAAAGGAAGACGCGTAAGTTCCTGGGCTTGAAGTACTAACAGCGCTAAAGCCTTCGGCAGTTGAATAAGTCATATACCAGTTTGAAGTACTTCCACCACTACTACTAGAACCAGTCCGTTGAATATAAAACTTATTAAAATTACCCGTATTTGAAGTAGGACTAATCCGATACCCTTCAACATAAGGCGGGTTGCTCGTAGACGCTGTTGCCATGAAGCTTGATGTTGGCACTGCATTACTTTGCGCATTAACCCGTAATGGGCGCGGTGCTTCTAAAATTTTAGTTTGTCCGTCCACTATTCCGGTTACAATGTCGCCATAAACGGCGTATTGTAAAGTCCCTGCACTTGAAGTAGTGTTTCTAAAGTCCATTGTGATCGGACCACTAAAACGATAAGAGAATCCAGCTTCATAAGGCGGATAAGTAATATCAGCAGTTCTTTGACTTAAGTTTTCATAAGTGAAATATTTAAATTCACCGTCAGGTATAACTAGGTTATTAGGATCAACTTCGACACCAATCGCAGTAGAACCATAACGCACAAGTGCATAATGCTTTGTCGGATTAACAGTCGTGTCTTCATACACAAGCATATAACGGTAATCAGCATTACTACTATATGGTGAGTTTAGTGTTCCGTAATACCGCCGACCAAAAATCCATCCAGTATAAGCCCAACTCATTTCATTATTAGTAATGCGTGTTGCGGTATATTTTGTCGCAGGACCGACGTCGCGCGTTGTTTGTGTATACGGATTTGTTGGATTAGTGGAAATTGTCCACTCATTAGTGTAAGCATCTGTCCAAATCTTAGCGATACGGTCTTTCCCGCGTGACTGACGACTGTGGGCAAAAGTAAATACACCAACGTGGAAATATGAATTATCATTTGGATCATAAAGTTCGTCACCAAAAGTGTCTTGTAAATCATAAGAATTATTCGGAGCAGGATTGCCAACAGTCGTATTTTCTTCCATGAATTTCCAAATATCTTCAGCGTAAACAATCCCCTTACCTAAACCCGCTGCAGCTTGACCAGCACCTTGATCACTACCGTCACTCGTCACTGGGTTTTCAATTTCACCGTCAACAATAACGCGTTTATAAAAACCAATAATTCCGCCGGAAGTTGTATATTTAGCGGTGTCACCAGCGCTGACATTAAAGGCGTCAACATGGGCAACGCCATTTGTTTGTGAATAATAAACACTGATTTTGTCTAAATTTGCGTATTGAACGTGACCCGCAAGGATTCCTAAGTGGTTTGTTTCTTTAGTAACCCCCGTCTTAGCGTAACCGTAGTGGCCGCTTGGCATGACACCAACAGTGCTAGTGTTAATTTGTATGTTATATAAAAGGATATTAGAAATTTCCCCTTGATAGTCGGTTTCAGGAACTTCGCCTTCAAGATCTGGACCAACACAACCAAATAACCCAATATCAACTTGATTTTCTTCTGGTGTAACACGAACATTACCAATAATACTAGTGTCGGTTAATTCCCCAGTCGGTAATGTCACATATTTATTTGGATCGGTTGTGGTAATCCCTCTAATTTTGGATACGAAAGGATAGTCTTCGTTGCCAATTGATTGAATCGTAAATAATTGGTTCGCGGTTGCTCCCCCAACATAAATTGGGTCCCCGTTTTCATCAGAAACTTGGAACACGCTGTTTTCATTAATATAATGACTATAAGTACCATTTTGTAAAACTGAAAGGTTTGATAAGTGTTCGGTGCTCATAATTAAATATGGGTTAGTGTCTGTACCCCATTCGCCAGTTACGAGATCTTCACGTAAATGACCAAAAAGTAGTTCAATTTCTAGCGTTGGTTCTACTTGGCTTTCAATATTAGCGCGGAAATAAGCATATACTGGATAGCCAATTGTTAAAACAAAAGCAAAGAAAACGGCAATTGAAATCCATACTTTACTGAAGAAGTTTTTAAATTTATGCGTTTTCATCTAATGTTTTAACCTCCCCGTTTAATGACATTCTAAACACCATATTATATGGTGATAATTGGATTGGAACAAGCCGAATAATATTTTGAACCTTAGCAATATCTGGTTTTAACAAAATGTAAATCCATGTATCTAAAGTCGCACTATTGCTAAGTAATGCGTGTGGCAAAGTTGTGATTTTAAATGGGGTCATTGTTTGTAAGTTCGCAAATACAGTCAAGGGATTAAGATTATCACTTGTTGAAGTATAGACATAAAAGTCAAAGACATTTTGTGCATTTTCTGCTGCGAAATAATCAACACTAGTAACTGCATGAACACCATCAATGTTGGAAATAACTGTTTCAATATTGTTTACTATCACATTGTATTTAGTTTGTGCATCACTAGTTTCATTGATTCTTATTTTTAAATAAGTATTGCTATTAGCAGGAAGCTGTGCGATATTCGTCATCTTCCCTAAATAAATACTAAGCGGTTCTGCAGTCGTACTATTTTGCCAACTACTCGTTGTGTAATTGTAGTGCGCTAGTGAGATTTCGGGCGTAAGTTCACCAGGTACATTATGTGTTTGTGCAAAATTATAAATGGAAATATGCCACGCATATGTTAAAGAAGCGCTTGCCACAAGTGACAGCACCATTAACCAAATCGTTCTAACAATATTGCGTTTCTTTTCTTTCATTTTATATTCCTCGATAGAAGAAAGCACTTAGCGATCTTCTTGATACACCTGTTGTCGGCCAATCAACAAAATACATACTTTGGTCAGTGCCATTATCCACAAAAGTGAATTCTAAAGTACCTGTTAAGGTTTTACTCGCAGGCACAGAAACATTTTGAATTATATAAAAGCGCGCTATTGATGTTAATTCATTTGCGACACCATTAACTTGTCCTTTAACAACACCAACACTATTTGTTTCCACTAAGTGATTGCCTGCACCACTTGTGAAAGTTGGTGAAGCACCGTCAATTGCCAGTGAAACAGAAGTTAAAGCAATTTGACTACCTAAATAATAGTAATAATTTGCATTACCCCATTTACCCGTTGCATCAATATAAGGCACTTCTTCAAGCGCTGCTGGTTGTTCAAAAAATAAATTCATTTTAAAAGTTTTGCTACTTAAATTAGTGAGCGAGAATGTTAATGTTTTACGATGAACATGACCCGGATAAAATGGTGTAAATTCAACACTTCCGTTCGTAATAGGAACGCTATTAAGAGCACAGGAAAACGAATGAGCGTACTCATCATCAACACCGATATCAGGAATTTCAGCGCCCCCTTTAAGCGTCGACATAAACCATGCTAGCGTTGTAATAGTAAGCGCGACCGTTGAAACAGCGGTACCTAAAAATGTCAAAAATAGTCTAAATTTTCGACTTGGTAATTTCGCTACTTTCTTGATCTTGTTTTGACTATCCATGTTCACTTTCTCTTAATAGCCTTTTCCTGTAAAAAAAGCTACCTCTCTGTTAGGTAGCTGGCTATCTCGTTTCCAAGATCCTATAGCTTTGCGTCGCTAGATTGCTCTAGTTTTGCCTTTTTCTAGCATTATTATATTCATAAATATGAATAATGTCAATAATTTTTGTAGATTTATCGGTATTTTTCTAAGAAATAAAACTTAATCAACTTCGTTCATTATTCAAAACATTAAAAAATATCGTTAATATGATATGTTTTTTAATACTTTAAAGTAGTAATTGGCACAACATAAACACCATCTTCACGTTTATAAGCATAACGACTTAATCCGCAAATAACGACTAAAATGTCTGGTCCTTTGACCCCTTCTTATTCTAACGCTTTTTTATTTTCACTAACTTATTAGCGGCTTCATCAACATTGCCGGTTTTATTTTAGGGGTCCATTCGCTCACATTTTGGGCTTCTGTTAGGTCATATTTTGAGTTTCTGTTCGTTTATATTTCACATTTAATTGATTTCAACTATCCCAATTACTTTTTTATTTAGTGTTACTACAACTAATATTTTTCGTATTTTTTTCAGTTGCACTTAAATTTTTACGCATTTAAATAAATAGTCGCGCATTCTTTTATAAAATGATTATTCGACAATCATTACTTACTTATTTCAAAATCACAATTTATAATTTCTAAAGTAAGGGCTTCACGATATTTCCAAAAATAGTTTTTACATTTGCTAAGATCCAATATATAGTTCTTTTGTTGTATGTGTGTCTACATTTAGGGTATCAGCACATAAGCGATATTATTTTTGTCCACTTATTTTATGATACATTTCAAATAATTCTTTTAAAGACACATCAACTCCTGCTTCATGAAGTTTTTTCTTTCTTTTATTAAATAGTTTTTTAATCATTTTGTATTCCTTTCTAAAAATACATCTTTTTTAATATTTTTAAAAACTAATAGTCCTTATAGAATAAAATATGTGTTTGCTATATTAATAAAAAAGATTATCTATTGAAGAGCGTTCTATAATTACCTTATAAATAATGAGTATATTATTTTCTTAAAATCAAACTAACAATCGTCTCCGCGTGAGCGGTCCGCGGAAACATGTCAACACATTCAATATGTTCAACATTATACTTCTTTGTTAACTTTTTTAAGTCTCTTGCTAAAGTCGCGGGGTCACATGATAAATACATTATTTTAGGCGGTAGCGCTCTAAGTAAAGTGTTAACAAATTCGTCACTCAATCCTTTACGTGGTGGATCAACGATGACAACGCTGAAGTTATAGTTCTTTATTTCTCTAGTTAAAAAAGCACCAGCGTCATCTTTAAAGAACTTAACATTTGTAATATTATTTTGTTTAGCGTTCACTTCTGCGTCTTTAACAGCGTCTTTAACAATTTCAACACCGATAACTTGTTTAGCTTTTTTTGCTGCTAAAATAGCAATTGTGCCTGTGCCAGAATAAGCGTCTAACACTACGTCATTTTTGGTTATTCCCGCTAGAGTTAGTGCTCTTTCGTAAAGCACCTCAGCCTGGAGTGTATTAACTTGGAAAAATGATTTACTAGAAAGCGTAAATTTAAGTCCGTGTAGCTCTTCATTAATAAAACCAGGGCCATATAGTACTTTTTCCTTTTTACCTAAAATAACATTGGTATCTTCGCTATTGATATTTTGAATAATCGTTGTAATATTTGGGCAAATTGCCACTAAATCACGACAAAATGCGTCTAGATTTGGAATTTGCTCATCTTTTGTAATAAGTACAACCATTACTTCACGAAGATAATGACTTACACGAACCATTACTTTTCTAACTTGCCCAGTATGACTTTTTTCGTCATAAACTTCGTAATTATATTTCTCAATTAATTTACGAATTTCTGCGATAACTGTGCTTGCTAATTCGTCATCTAAATGTGTCTTCTCCATCGCAATTATTTCATGCGTATTATGTCTAAATAAACCGGTATAAACTTTGCCGCTCTTTCTTTTGCCAAACGGTAATACTGTTTTATTACGATAGAAATATGGGTTCTTAGCAGTGTGGATCTTTTCAATTTTAAAATCAATGCCACCGATAACGCGTAAGGCTCGTTCAACTTTTGAAAGTTTATATTCCACTTCTTTTGCGTAATCAAGTTGGGTAAATTGACAACCTGCAAGATGGATTGTTTCCGGGACAACTGGTGTAATACGATCGCTAGACATTTTAGTAAAACGAATTATTTTGCCAGTAGCAAAATTACGCATTACCTTCGTTATTTTAATTTCCGCTTCTTCACCAATAATTAAGTTATTAATGAAAATAGGAAAATTATCGACTTTAGCTAGGCCAATCCCTTCACTAGTGTAGTCGCCCCCAGTTACGACATAAATGTCATTTTCTTTAATCATTATTTCATTAAATTTTTAATGTATTCAACTTCTTCATTAACTTTTAGGCGTGGGAATAATGGTTCACCCTTATTAACTTTTTCCCCACCTAAAACACCATATTTATTTAATAGATTAATATCTTGTTTATCTTGCGGCACCCCAAGTTGCTTAAATAATTCTTTGGGTGCGTTTACTAGTACAGGTTGCAGTAATATTGCGCCAATAAAAAGGTTATTTGCTAAGTGGTTCATTACTGAATCTAATTCTTCTTTCTTACCTTGAGTGTTTAATTCCCACGGTTTAGTGTTATCAATGTATTTGTTTGATGCACTAATAATTTTAAAAGCAGTGGTAATCGCTTCTGTCACTTTTAAATCACTAAAGTGTTCGTGATATTCTTTAACGACATTAATCGCTAAGTCTTCGATTTCGGTGTCAAATTCAGTTACTTGACCTCTATAAAGCGGAATAACACCATCACAATACTTTTCAATCATCGATACTGTTCTATTTAATAAATTGCCGAAGTCATTTACTAAATCAACATTAAAGCGTTCGACGAATTGTTCAGGTGTAAATTGTCCGTCATTACCAAACACAACTTCTCTTGCTAAGTAATACCGCACAGCGTCCACGCCATATTTATCAATAAGCGGCAACGGATCAATAACATTTCCTTTTGATTTAGACATCTTTCCGTCTTTCATCATCAGTAGCCCATGGACAAAATAACGGTCTGCTTGACGTAACCCTAGTGCTTTAAGAATCATTGGCCAATAAATCGTGTGGAAGCGCGTGATATCGGCACCTAAGATTTGCACTATTTCAACATCTTCACTTTGCCAAAATTTATGGAAGAGTTCATCATCTTCACTTAAATACCCTAATGCCGAAATATAATTAATTAAAGCATCAACCCACACATACACTGTGTGGCGCTCATTTTCTCTAACAGGCACTCCCCACTCAATACTCGTGCGGGTGACGGCAAGTTCGCTTAGTCCTGGTTTAATAAATGTATTAACCATTTCTTTTTTACGCGATTCAGGCGTAATGAAGTTTGGCGTTTCTTCATATTTCTTTAATAATCCTTCAACATATTTATCGGTTTTAAAGAAATATGACTCTTCACTTGCTAAATGCACGCTCCGATTACAATCGGGACAAAGTTTTTCTTCACCAACCTGAGTTGTAGTCCAAAATGATTCACACGGAGTACAGTACCACCCTTCGTAACTCCCAAGATATATATCACCTTGTTCTAAAAGTTTGGTGAAAATCTTCTGCACAGTTGCAATGTGTTTTGGATCAGTCGTGCGAATAAAATCATCATTTGTTATTGCTAATTTTTCCCAGAGGTCTTTAAATGTTTTTACAATATCATCCACGAACTTTTGTGGCGTTTTATTTGCTTTTGCCGCGTTTTCCGCTATTTTTTGCCCGTGTTCATCACTTCCAGTTAAGAAATAAACTTCTTTACCAATCATCCGATTATAGCGCGCTAAAATGTCGCTTAAAGTTGTACAGTAAGCGTGACCAATATGTAACTTAGCGCTTGGATAATAAATGGGGGTTGTTATATAAAAACGTTTTTTCATAGTGTACCTCTTATATTTGAAAAAACTGCCATTTGATTTAACAGTTTCTCAGTAATCAATTTACTTAAGTCCGTATTTTTTATTAAATTTATCAACACGACCATCAGCTTGGGTAAAGCGTTGTTTCCCTGTATAAAACGGATGGCAATTTGAGCAAGTGTCAACACGGATTTCTTTTTTTGTTGATAATGCTTCAAATTCAGTACCACAGCTAACACAAGTCACTGTGATTTTTTGCGTCTTTGGGTGAATTCCTTGTTTCATAATATCTCCTTCCGCCTAGGTTAACTCGATTTAACCTAAGTAAGCAAAAGTAATAATATCATTATTACAGTTATTTGACAACCGAAAATATTATTCCTGAGTTCTAATAATCTCTTTTATGATATTTTATGAAATCAATAAAAAGTTCCCAAAACAAGTACCCTAGTAAAATTATTACTTGCAACAGATAGTTGCATTTTAATATCATAGTAAACAATACAATCTTTTTTTGAAGTGAAGTGTACCCCAAATCTTTGATAACAAAAAAGGGGTACACATCAACATCAACATCAACATCAATACAACTCTTTTTTCTTCTTTTAAATGAATGTTATGAAATAGTAATTTTTTGATGTTTCTTCTATATGGTATGCACTGTATCGCTGCGCTTCAATCAACTCGTTAATTATAATAATGAAATTACTCAAAGTTAGATTTTTTGAATTTGAACGATTATTGCAATCAAAAACATAGAAAGCAATGTTGCTTTTACATGCTTTTTTTGAAAATTGACTTTTATCATAAACTTTTTTTGCTTCATAACTTAATTCATTTATGTTTTTTTATTCTTCATTAATATTTCTCCTCCTTTCGTTAAGTTACAACAAAACCAATAATTGTTAATTTTGTTGCTCATATAATTTAGCGTGATTTTTTAGTGCTTTTTAAAGAAATATTAATCTTTTTTATTAGTAGCTGCCCTTATTCGTTACAATTTGAATATTAAATTGTTGTATTATCTAAAATTCCCTAAAAAAGCGCTTTTCCCCATATTTCCTTCATATTTTTGTTATCATTTTTAATTAGGAGGAAGTACATTATGATTACAAAAAAACTTGCCCTCGAAGTATTAAATGTAGCGCTTAGTACCGGTGGAGATTTCGCTGAAATATTTTTAGAAGAAACTTACAGCGGTAACTACACTGTAGAAAACGGTAAAACGCAAGCGCCTGCTACTTCGTTAACTTATGGGGCAGGCATTCGTATTTTAAAAGGATTACAAAGTGTTTATGGTCACACAAGTGACTTAAGCAAAAAAGGTTTATTAAATCTTGCCACTGCGTTAAGCGCTGGCTTTGATGGTCAAAGAGTTTTAAGTGTTGAAAAACTTAAAAATGTAAGGGTTCGTAAAAATCACGAGTTAGAAAAAAGTCTTGAATTAGTGGATATTAATGAAATTGTTGAGAAGTTAAAAATCACTAATAAAGTAATGAAAGATTATGACGAAAAGATTGTACGCGCTATCAGTGTATTATTAACTGATGTTCGTAATATCACTATTTTTAATAGTGAAGGTAATGCATTTACTGATAAGCAAGAGCGCGTAAGATTGGTGTTTCAAGCAATAGCAATGGCACCAGGCGCCTTTGAATATAGCTACAATGGACCAGGAGCACACAAAGGCTTTGAATATGTTGAAGGTTTAGATTTAGAAAAGATTGCGCGTGATGTTGCTGATGTTGCTGTCCGTAAATTAACCGCAGCGGAATGTCCAAGCGGGAAAATGCCGGTTGTGATTGGTAACGGCTTTGGTGGAGTTATTTTTCACGAAGCATGTGGTCACCCGCTTGAAGCAAGTTCTGTTAGTAAAGGATTATCACCTTTTGCCGGTAAAGTCGGAAAGCAAATTGCTCACCCAGCGGTTACCGCAGTCGATGACGGCACGATTGTAAACGGCTGGGGATCAAACAATATTGATGACGAAGGCGTAAAAACAAAGAAAAATGTTTTAATTAAAAACGGCATTTTACAAAGTTATCTTGTTGATCGTTTTAATGGACGGCGGATGGGAATTGAAAGCAATGGTACAGGCCGGCGTCAAAATTATACCTTTGAACCAACAAGCCGGATGTCAAATACATACATTGCCGCTGGTAAATATACACCTGAAGAAATCATTAGCAGTGTAAAACTTGGATTATATGCAAAATCACTTGGTGGTGGACAAGTTAATCCAGCAACTGGTGACTTTAATTTTGCGTGTGATGAAGCTTATATTATTCGTGATGGTAAAGTTGCCGAATTAGTTAAAGGTGCTTCACTTGTTGGTAATGGCGCTGATATATTAATGAAAATTGATATGGTCGCTAATGACCTTGAACGCGCTCAAGGCATGTGCGGTGCCGATAGCGGGAGTGTTCCAGTTGATGTTGGCCAACCAACAATTAGAGTTAGTGAAATTACCGTTGGTGGTAGAGGAGGGGCATTACAATGAACGTGAAGAAATTCTTTGAATTAGCAAAAGAAAAAGGCCTTGAAGCCGCTGAACTCGTTATTCAAAAAAATAAAGGTATTGAGATGAGTGTGTATGATGAAAGTGTTGAAAAATACACCTTAGCGTCCACAATTAACGTTCTAGCGCGCGGTATATATAAAGGTAAAATGGGTTTTGCAATGAGTGAAAAAGACGATAAAACAACTGCCCAATACTTAGTTGCCCAAATTAAGATGAGTGCCGGAGTTTCAGAAACAGAAGACTTAAGTATTATTTTTGAAGGTAGTCCTAAATATCGTAAAAAATCATTCTTTAATAAAGAACTTGCCACTATTAGTGAAAGCACAAAACTTGAATCGCTCTTTACCATTGAAAAAGCGTTAAAAAAAGCGCACCCGCTTATTACTTCTGTTTCAACTGTTCAATATTCCGAGATTGAAAGTGATTATAAATTATTTAATTCATATGGTTTAAAACTCACAAATAAACAAAACTACTTCTATTATGGAACATGGGTTGTTGCTAAAGAAGGCGATGATGTTAAATCGCATGTCGAAGTTTTCCTTGATAATGATTATAGTAAATTTGACGCTGACACATTTGTGAAGAAGGCGGCTGATGGAGTTATAGAAAAACTTGGTGGTAAACCATGTGCTACTAAGGATTATCCCGTTGTATTTAACCCAAAAATGACCGCTAGTTTACTTGCAGCTTACTTAACAAGCGCAAGTGCTGATCGTGTTGAAAAGAACACTTCTTTATTTGCCGACAAACTAAATGAAAGAGTAGCAAGTTCAAAAGTAACTGTTCTTGATGCACCGTTAACAGCTAATCTCTTCTATCGTTATTTTGATGACGAGGGCGTTGCTAAAACAAATAAACCAATTATTAAAAATGGTATCTTACAAACATTCTTCCATAACTTAAGCACCGCTACTAAAATGGGTGTTGAACCTACCGGTCACGGCCGTAACACGGGCGGAAGAATTAGTGTCGGTATTAGTAATATCACCTTAAAACCTGGACGTAACGACTTTGATACTTTAATTAAAGATATTAAAGAAGGTGTATTTATCACTGAACTTATGGGTCTCCACTCAGGACTCAACACAACAAGTGGTGACTTTAGTTTACAAGCAGCAGGGTTTATGATTCGTGACGGTAAAGTTGCTGAACCTGTTAACTTAATTACCGTTGCTGGTAACTTAGTTAAACTCTTTAACGATGTTAAGGCGGTCGCTAATGAAAATGAATTACAACTTAGTAGCTACACTACTTCAAGTATTCTTGTTAAATCATTAAAAATTGCTGGCTAGTAATAAAGTATCTTTATCTAAATTTAAGAGGCGTCCTTTGTGGCGCCTTTGCTTTTTATTAGCGATAACGCTAAGCTGTGTGTTATAATTCTTTTTGCGAATCATTCGCAAATTGAAGGATTATGAAAAAGAAATTATTATTACTATTACCATTCTTACTTTTAGCGGGTTGTAAGGCGCGCGAAAAACCAGATATTGTTGTTACTTCGTTTGTAAGTTACGATGCTGTAACTAACATTGTTGGTGACAAACTAAAAGTTAAAAACATTGTCCCTTGGGGCAGTGAACTTCATGACTTTGAACCTACACCACGTGATATTGAAGATATTAATAACGCTAAGCTATTTGTCTATACTCATCCTGCGCTTGAAACATGGGTTAAAGACCTTGTCACTAATAAAAATAGTTTTGATATGAGTATTCATTCTGATGTTGAATATGCTTGCAAAGTAAAAAAACAAGAACATCACGATCACGAACACGACCATGATCACACACTTCATTACTGGACAGATCCACATATATACATCCGTGTTATGAATGATCTTTTAACTGTGCTTATTGACATTTGGCCGGCAAATGAGACCTATTTTACAGAAAATCATAATAATTACACAGCGCGATTATTAGCCACAAGTAATGATTTTCGTGACTTTTTGTTTCCACCGTTAGAAAAACCACCGCTTTTCTTTGCGGGGCATAATGCGCTTGGTTATTTTGCTGCTGCTTATAAACTAACTATTAAGACAATTAGCGAAAGTTATAAACCAGATGTTGATTTTTTATCACAAGAAATTATTGATTTTATGTATGAAATTAAAACATTTGATTCGCATTACTTATTCATCGAAGAATTAGTGGAACCGCGTGTCGCTAATTTAATTAAAAATGAATTAGCAAAGGAAAATTATGCGATTACTCTTTTAGAACTTCATGGGTATCACAATATTACTGCAGCACAAGCAAAGGAGGGTATAACATATGCCGACATCTTCGCGCAAAATGTCGCAAACATCAAACAAGCCTTTGGCGGTTAAACTCACTGATGTAAGTGTAAATTTTGGTGATGTCATAGCGCTTAAAAACATCAACTTTTCAATTAATAAAGGGATGCTCCTTTATGTGATTGGTCCTAACGGATCAGGTAAAACAACTTTTATAAGGTTGCTTGCTAAATTGTTAGAGCCGACGCATGGCACTATTGAACATAGTGATGATCGTTTAGGTTATTTACCGCAAAAATTAAATATTAACCCTAATTTCCCAATCACGGTTGAAGAAGTAATTTATAGCGGCCTTGCTAAACAGTCACTACTGATTAGTAAAGGTGATCGAGAACTAATAAAATCATGGCTTAAAAAGATGCAAATCCCGCACTTGCTTAAAAAACCAATGGCCCATCTTTCTGGCGGTCAACAACAACGCGTCTATATTATTCGCGCGCTTATTAGTAATCCTGATTTTATTATTTTAGATGAACCCACTTCTGCACTCGACCCGTCCTTTCGCAGTTTCTTTAACGACATAATTACAGCATTACATCACGAAGGAAAAACAATTATTTTTGTCACACATGAACTTCATGGTGCGCTTTGTGACTGCGCTAGTGTGTTATATATTGATCAAGAAATACGTTTCTTTGGCGGCTTACAAGAGTATTTTGAAAAGGAGAAAAATATCCATGTTTAGTTTCTTACAACACACTTTTATGGTTTATGCTCTTTTGTTAGCGCTGCTTATTGCCCTAGCGGCCGCTCTTTTAAGCCCGTTTCTTGTTTTATCTAAACAATCTTTAATTGCCGACGGCATGGCGCATATTGCCTTTACCGGCGTTGTTATTGGATTACTATTTAGTAATGAACCCCTTTATATTGCCTTACCTTTTGCGCTTTTAGCCTCAATTGCCATTACCTTTTTAACAGAGCGCGCTAATCTAGATAATGATGCAGCAATTGGTGTTGTTAGCGTCTTTGCTTTAGCGCTTGGTTTAATTATTATTAGTAAAAGCGATGGTTTTAATCGCTCTGTGGAATCGCTATTAGTTGGTAGTTTATTAACAGTTACTGTTCCTGAAATTATTGGTGCTTCAGTTTTAGCTTTGCTCGTTATTTGTTTTATCTTAATATTCTATCGTAAGCTTATAATTACGACTTTTGATGTAACTCATGCGCGTTTTGCTGGGGTTAACACTATGTTTCTTAAATATGCCCTTTCCGCACTTACTTCTATTTTTGTTGTTGTCGGTGTCCGCGCGATTGGGGCACTACTAATCTCTGCATTTATTTTGTTTCCAACATTAATCTCTAGACAATTATCTAAAAGTTTTAATATGACTTTGTGGGGCGGCGTTATTATTTCACTAATCGCTACTTTTATTGGGATTACTGTTTCTTATCACTTTACTTTGCCGACAGGACCCGCAATCATTATGGTATTTACTACATTTCTCGTAGTAGCGTATATTATTCGTATTATCATTGCTAAAAGGAGACTTAAAGATGCGCCTAACGCCCGCTCGTAAACTTGTGCTTAATTTATTTAAAACAAAATCTTCATTACTTTGTGCCGAAGACATTGAACGATTATTAAAAAATGAATCTATTTTTCTTTCAACAATCTATCGTGCTTTAGAATATTTTGAAAAAGAAAATGTTCTAGGCAAGAGCACTATTAATAAAACAGCTTACTATTACTTAATAGACGGTAAACATCATCATTACATGATTTGCACTACTTGTCTTTCGCGATTCCCTATTGATTGTAAATTAGATAGTATGATTAACAAAAATATGAAGAAACATAATTTTGTTCCCACAAGTCACGATCTAACAATTTACGGGTATTGTGAAAATTGTGCAAAGTTGCAAAACAACTAAAAAATGCCGCGATTAAGCGGCATTTCATTAGTAATTAATTATTGTTATTTACGAATATATAAAATACCAATTGTGCCTGCGCCACAATGACTTGAAATAACGGCGCCTGCTTCACTAATTAAAATATTTTTGGGATCGACAAATTCTTTTAGTCGGTCGTAAAGATAATCAATGCGTTCACCGCCGTGTGAGTGCGTAATAAAGACGCGTGGTGATTCTAAGCCAGCACTAATTTCTTCGCGTGCTACTTGTAGCATTAGGTCTAATGCTCTTTCACTTTTACCTTTTGGTGTCGCTACTACTTCTAACTTGTCATTATTAACTTGTAAGAATGGGTGGGCACGTAGTATACGACCAAAGAATAACTTAATGCCTGTTACTCTTCCACCAGCAGCGAGCATTTCTAAATTATCAACAATGAATTGCGCTCTTGATTTAGGCGCGATTTTTTCTAAGTAATCAGCGGTTTCATCAAGTGTTTTGCCTTCGTTAAGAAGGTCATAAGCGCGTAGCGCTAATAACCCGCTTCCTGTTGAAAGTGAGTGTGAATCGACGACTCGGACTTTAAAGTCTTTAACTTCCTCTGCTGCTAAACGCGCACTTTGGGCTGTTGCACTTAGGAATTCACCAATCCCCACAAATAAAGCGCCTGTATAACCTTCGGCTTTTAATTTTTCAAACACTTCTTTAAATACTCCAGGGGCAACAGCGCTCGTTTTTGGTGCTGTTTTCGTTTCTGCTACTTTTTCATAAAGTTTATCAGCGTTAATATCTACGCCGTCTTGGAAAGTTTCTTCACCAATATGAACGTTTGATGGTGTAACAATCGCCCCAAGCTTTTTATATTGTTCAGGACTAAGATCAATTGTTGAATCAACGACTATTTTAAATTTAGGCATATTTTCTCCTTTTTGTGATTTGCTCACAACTCTTTAATCATCACTTTTAAGTGACTTCACTATCAATAATATCTTATTTTATTTTATTTTGCATATTTAAAGTACTACGGTCTTATTTGTTTTACTACTTACTTTTAGCTTTATGCTAAAATTGAAAGCAGAAAGGAAATAAATTATGAGAAAGTTTTTTAAAGAATTTAAAGCGTTCATTGCCCGCGGTAATGTCTTAAATCTTGCTGTTGGTATTATCATCGGTGGCGCGTTTAACGCAATTATTACTAGTTTAGTAAATCATGTAATTATGCCGCCTATCTCGTTATTACTTGGTAATGAGGTTTCACTATTAAAATGGGTTATTAGGCCAGAAGTTCGTGACGCTGCTGACAATGTTGTGACTGCAGAAATTGCTATTTCATGGGGTTTATTTGTCCAAGCAATTATTAACTTCTTATTAATTGCTCTTGTTTTATTTGTGATTGTTCGTGTCGTAACTAGACTTAATGAAAAAGCAGAAGCTTTACGCGCTAAACTTCTTCACGAAGAAGCTGCAGCTGCTCCAGAGCCAGAGCCAGAACCAGAACCAAGCGAAGAAGTATTATTACTTCGTGAAATTCGTGACTCATTAGTGGCCAAAAAACAAGAAGCAAAAGCAACTAAAAAGAAAGAACCTAAAAAGTAGTAAAAGAAAAACACCAGTTTCTAGTTTCTAAGTAAACATTTACTGGTGTTTTTTATTTTATTTAAGTACTGGAAGTTTTAGATTTTCATTACCAGGCAAAGCCACAATTTTTTCATAAGCTTCATTAAAAAGCGCTATTTCTTCTTCTTTACGGAAATCGTTTATTCTAGCGCGCAGTGCTTTAGGAGCACGACTTAAAACAAAGGCGCATTCACTTTGGCTCTTAGTAACTAACCCGCTATAGAGAAGATACACACGCATTGTTTCAATTGTTAAGTCGTTACTAATAAACTTACGATCTGCGGCGCTTAGTTCATCAAACCAATAAGCACTTGCTGCTTCACTAGCTTTTGTTAATAAGTAAATATAAAGTTTTTGCGCTCTAATTCTCGCAATAAATTCATGTTCAACTTTACTCGCATTCTTTTCTAAGTCATCAATTAATGATAATGCCTTGTCCCACGCTTTTTCATCAATTAATTGATATAAGCGATATAAACTTAAACGTGCTGTCATTGTTGTGACTTCGTCAAACTCTTTAATGTCCGTAACTTTTTCATTGTTATACACGAGCGATTCAATTCTAATTAATTCGTTATACGCTTCAACATTTACTTTTTTGCCAAGAAGCACAATGTAATATCCGTCTGTGAAGTTATCAAGTTTAAAAGGCATGATGTTATAGACTAGAAGCATTGCACCAATCCCCGCAACTATTAAAACTTGGTGATGAATAGGTTGATTATCCTTTGTTAATAAGAAAATAACAATTGCAATCACAAATTCTAAAAGCACCATTATTGTTGGACCAAACAAATAAAGCCGTGGTTTTGTTTTATCGCTTTTAGCAATAATTTTTGTTTCGCCTGTTAATCCTTCATAACGTCTAAAGCTAAATTTCCACCCGCTTTTTGTTTTGTAATAAGCTAATCCAAGGATGTTTACGCTTATCACACTATAGCCACCAAGAAGCGCACCAAAGACATGGCCTAATTCAAATAAAATAACATTAATAATAATGCCAACAAAGATTGTTAATATCGCAAATCCGTAGCGTTGTAAATCAGTCACTAAATCAAGTGCGTCAAGCGCAGGTTGAATAATTCTTAACCCAATAAATAACGCAATAATTAGCATGACAAGATACACTAATATGCTAAGCAAATCTTCTTTTTTCATATTCGTCCTCCAACAGTTTTAAAAACAACTTTCATAAAGTTTGATTATATCATATCTTGTGAGATTTTTTTGGTCGTGATACAACTCTTTTGTGCCGTTTTCCGTTACGATATCCGCTAAAGTGGGGATATCTTCACGCTTAACACCTAAACTAGATAAAGTAGTTGTTAATCCTAAACGCATAAATAATTCTTTAAGTGCTAAAATGCCTTCTTTTGCGTTTGTATCAATGTCTTCATGATGAAGATTAAAAACAACACGCGCAAAACGATCGAGTTTCTCTTTTAATTCTTCAAAATAAACAAAGAGCCATGCGGGATAGAGCACCGCTAAACCGTGCCCATGAGCAATACTTGGATAAAGCGCACTAAGTGCATGTTCTAAAGTATGGACAACTAAATTAGCTTTTTTACCCATGCTTGTTACATCATTGTGACTAAAAGTGCTCGCTAACATTAAATTAGCGCGCGCCGTTTCATCAAGTGGGTCAGCAATAAGTGTCTCTGCGCATTCCCGTAAAGTAACAAATATTGCTTCTGCAAAGCGGTCGGCTAACTCAATTTTGTCGCTTTTATTAAAATAGCGTTCAAGCGAATGCATAAATGTATCAACAATCCCCACTGCTGTTTGATACATTGGGACACTATAAGTTAATTCTGGATTAGTAATAGCAAAAAGCGGTCTTACTAAATCGTTTCTAAACCCTTGTTTAAAATTATTAGTGCTATCACTAATTACACAGCTCGCCGACATTTCACTACCCGCTGAAGCATGGGTTAAGATTACACCAAGCGGTAATGCTTTTTTAGGAGTAACTATCCGTTTACTAAAATCTAGTGCATCGCCTTCATAATAAAAATTCACTGATAGTGACTTTGCGACATCAATTACACTGCCACCACCAATTGCTAAAATAAAGTCTACTTCATATTCTTTTGCAATCGCTTTGGCTTCACGCACATAAAAGACTTCCGGATTAGGCGTAATCCCGCCATAAAGTACATAATCAATATTTTCAGCATCAAGTGCGTTAGTCACTGCTTCTAAAAGCCCACTTCTTACTGCGTGATTTTGACCATATAATATAATTACATTCTTTTTGCCGTAACGCTTAATTATACTGCCTACTTCAGTATGCCGGCCGTTACCAAAAATGAGTTCAGTTTGAATCTTTAAGTTAAAACTATGCATAGCCGTGTCCCTTATAATTTATAGCATCAAGCGGGAAGTCATTAAAAAATGTTACTAAATTCATCACAAATTCGTGTTCAGGAAATAAGTATTCGCCTTCAATCCACGAAATAATGCTACTAGCGATACCTGCGCCATATACTCTTGCTAAAAGTTTTCGTTCGTTTAATGTTAATTTTTCAAATGGATCTTTTTTATCAATGTAATTTAAACACACATTATATAAATAATTAAAAAGAAACTCTCTTACCAAATCTTTAGCAGCGCTCGCTAAAGTGTTTTCAATCATTGCTTCGTTATGTTTAACATAACGCAGCACAATAAAGATCGCTTCTTCTAATTCATTGTTAGATGGTTTTTCAATTTCCTCATTTAAAAATACCCATGTTAATAAATCATAAATATTACGAAAATGATAATAGAAAGTTTGGCGATTAACTTTACAATCTTTCGTGATGTTAATAACGCTTATTGTATCAAGTGGCATTGTTGCCATGAACTTTTTTAAAGAATTTCCTAAACGAGCTTTAGTCTTCATATAACTCCCGGCAAATATGTTTAGCAATTGACGCTCCTAACTTAGCGTTATTAATGACAAGTGCTTCGTTTGCGGCTTGACTCTTACCTTTTGTTAATTCGTTTAGTTTGGAAAGAAGGTAAGGCGTTTCTTCTTTACCTTTAACCCCAGCTTTTTTCATTTCTTCAAGCGCTTCATCAATTACTTTTTCAATGTCTTTATAAGGCAAGGCTTTTTCTTTTGGAATTGGGTTAACAACAAGTATTCCGCTTTCAAGCCCTAAGGCATGACTTGCGTTAACAATCGAAGCAATTTCGCTAGAAGAATCAACGCGATATAAGACATTTAATGATGGACTTGTTGTGTAAAATACTGGCATTTTGTCGGTTTTATAACCTAAAACTGGAACACCTTTAGTTTCTAAATATTCCAATGTTTTTTCAATATCAAGAATTGCTTTTGGACCAGCGCATACGACCGCAATGTTTGTTCTGGCAAGTTCATCAAGGTCGCTAGAAATATCTAGTGTTTCAGTCGCACCGCGATGCACTCCGCCAACGCCACCAGTTACAAATACTTTAATGCCAACTTTAGCAGCAATAACCATGGTCGCAGCAACGGTCGTCGCACCCCACTTCTTTGTGGCCATAACATAGGCTAGGTCGCGCCGTGAAACTTTAATGACATCTTTTCTTTGGCCTAACTCTTCAATTTCATCTTCATCCAAACCAACGACAACGTCACCACCAATAATCGCTATTGTTGCTGGTAGCGCCCCATTAGCGCGCACAATTTCTTCAACCTTAAGCGCTATTTCCACATTTTGAGGGTAAGGCATCCCGTGACTAATAATCGTTGATTCTAGCGCTACAACTGGTAAGTTGTTCGCTAAAGCGTAGGCTACTTCTTGGCTAATCCGTATTTTCATAAATTATTCTCTCCTTAATTTCTTTACAATTTTATTATCCACTAATATGTACATTATTGTAAGTATTAAATTTATTGGAGTTAATATTGCATAGTGAATTGGCTCTAAACTTGAGATGTTTATTTCTAAGAAATATTTTTCCGTAAATGTTAACCCGACAGTGTTATCGAGAATAATAACACCAATTGCTAAAAGGCTTAGTACTAAGAAAAGTGTCAGTCGATAACGATTAAATGGTAATGAGTTTCGATATAAAATAACAAATGACAAGAATGTAATTGTAAGAATCGACATTGTAATCATTTCCACTGATGTATCACTTATTTCTGCACCAAACATTTCGCCAAAGTTTTTACTTATATAGAGTAAAAATGCTCCAGCGACCATCAACAATCCTGCTGGCACGCTGCGACTAATGACATTATCCATAAATGTCCCGCGCACTCTTTCTTTATTCGGTTGCATCGATAAGAAGAAGGCGGGAATTCCTAATGATAATAATTCCCACAAATACAAGTGTTTTGGTTCAAAGGGATATCTAATGCCTGATCCTTTTGGTCCTAAAAGGCCCGCAGTAACAAACATAAACGAGAAGATAATCGCGAAGATTGTTTTAACAAGGAATAATGACCATGTCTTTTGTAAGTTATTAATTGCTCTTCGTCCTTCATCAACAATTGAAGGCAAAACATCAAAGTTATTATCAAGGAGCACTAAGTGACTGACTCCGCGTGCTGCTGGACTACCAGCGCCCATTGCAATTGAACACTGCGCAGCTTTTAATGCTAAGACATCATTTACGCCGTCCCCAACCATCGCTACAACTTTACCGTCACTTTGTAATTTAGTTACAATACCTTCTTTTTGTTCAGGACGCACTCTGCCGTAAATTGTAAAGTCTTCAAGTGAGTGGTGACTTGGATCATCAATTTTAGAAAAGTCTAATAAATTTTCGGCATTATTAATCCCGACTTGACGCGCTATTTCACTCACGCTAACAGGATCGTCTCCGGAAATAATTTTTACTTCAACACCAGCATCTTGGAATAGTTTAATGACTTCACTAGCTTCAGCGCGAATATTATCTTGAATAACAATAAGTGCTAAAGGGGTCATATCAATTGGTAGTTTTTTAGCGATAAACGGCTTGCGAGACGAAGCAAGTACTAATACACGTAAGCCGCGCTCTAAGTAAATGCGTTCAACTTCTTCAACTTGTTTTTGTGCTTTTGGACCAAGCACCATACTTGAAGCACCAATGATATAAGTTTTACCTTCCATAATTGCACCGCTACATTTTAGTTCGCTATCAAACGGTAACACTTTGGTGTATTCCATATATTTTCTCGTTTTAAAATGGTTTTTGAGTGCTATAGCAGTGGCGTTTTCATCTTTAGTGGCTCTTAAAATTGAGGCAACAATAATGTTTAAATCAATGTCTTTTGCGCCTTTAAGTGGCACAACTTCATTTACTTTCATTGTGCCGTCAGTAATCGTGCCTGTTTTATCTAAACAGAGTACATTAACTCTTGCTAACATTTCAATCGAATACATTTCGTTCACAAGTGTGTTTTTTGTCCCGAGTCTAATAACTCCTACGGCAAGCGTCATACTTGTTAATAAATACATCCCAGAAGGAATCATTGCCACAAGTGAACCGGCAATAGAGCGCACACTATCTTCAAATGTTGAGCCTTGATAAAAGGCATTAAACACTAATAGTAATGCCATAGCAATCACAATAAACCCAATTACTTTAAATAGTGAATTAATTGAATTTAAAAGTTCAGATGTTGGACGCTTAAATACTTTCGCCCGTAATTGTAATTTTTGTGCATAACCTAATTTTCCAATTGTATCAACTTGATAGTAACATGTGCCTGTTGTGACAAAAGACCCCGACAAAACGCGGTCATCTTTTGCTTTATGAATAATGTTTGGTTCACCAGTTAATAGTGATTCATTAACACCAACACTACCGTGCACTACCACACCATCTGCTGCGATTTGATCACCTAATTTTAATTTAACGATATCATCAAGTACAACATCCTCACTTGGAATTAATAACTCAATCCCATCGCGCACGACCGTTACTTTTTGTTCATTTAATATTAAGAGTTTCTTTAGTGTGCGTCGCGCCCTAAAGTCTTGGATAAGTCCGATTAAAATGTTGGAAAAAAGAATGACGAGAAATAACAAACTTTGCCACTCTTTAATATAAATAAGCGCTGCTCCTATTGCGTAGAGCAAAACATTAAAGAACGAAAAGAAATTACGCATTAATATTGAAAAGATTGACTTAACGCCTTTATTTGGTTTTTCGTTAGTCATTTTCGCTACTTTGCGGGCGTTAACTTGTTGGGTACTTAAGCCTTCATCGTGTTTTGGTGTATAACGAATTACTTCATCAACTTTAATTTCGCTTTTTTTAATGATTGTTGTTGCCGTACCCGGTCTTTTTTTCTTTGTTTCTACAAATTCCTCCATAATGAGTCCTTTCTATTCATTACTCGGTGCGCAGCGCTACGACTGGATCTTTGTTTGCCGCCATCTTACTTGGAATTAATCCAGCGGTGACGGTTAATAATATATTAAATACAATAAGCGCTAAAGCTGCAAGTGGTACTAAAAACGCTATTTGTCCAATGTTTTGTTCAGGAAATAGATTGTTAAGAATAACATTTATCGGTATTGATAATATATATGTTGTCCCAACGCCAATTACCCCCGCAAGTAGTCCAATAATAAACGTTTCCGCGTTAAATAGCCTCGATATATCTTTCTTCCTGGCCCCAATCGCACGCAGTATCCCAATTTCTTTTGTCCTTTCAATCACACTAACATAAGTAATAATGCCAATTAAGAATCCTGACACAACAAGTGAGATACTTGTAAATACAATTAATACAATTGAAACAACATCAATCATTGTCGCAATTGAATCAGTAACAAACTCTACTGCATCAAAGATTACAATTTTATCTTTCTCGTCTTCGCGCGTATTATTATATTCATTAATCCGTGCTTTAATTTCTTTTTTTGAATCACCGTCTTTAGCAAAAATTGCTACTGATTCTACTGGTGAATAAGCTGTATTTAATAATTCTTTTAATAGTGTTTCGTAAATCGCGTTGTCCTTACTTATATCCGCTAAGTCCACTCCATAAATTTTGAGGTTGCTTAAAAATTTATCAATCCTTATTGTTGTTGGATTAACTGGTTTTACACCCGACCAATCGGTAGTAGCGCTATAAAATTCAATTGCAGTATTAATATTTTCTGCAGTGATATTTGCTTCTTTGATTACTACATTATTAACTTGTGCCTTTGCAACTTTGTTATGTTTATTTGTTTCATGCATATATTTATTTAATGCTTGTGTATACACCATTCCTGGCGCGAGCATTTCAAACTGAATTCCCGGTTTTGGCCGCAAAATGCCAGTAATTTTCAGCATTTCACCAACCGTTGGGTCATCATATAAATATTGTGGGTTTTGAAAACGATACTTTTCAATCGTGCGTGGTTGCCCCATAAAGTCAAGCACTACATAGTCATCAATATTACCCAATGCCTTTTTATAAATATCATCGTTGTGCACCATTTTAAATTCTCGCCCAATAATGTCATCAAAATTAAGCTTTTGTACATTTGCGGAATTATCAACAATGCCCATCCGTTCTAAAGCTTGGACTGAGATACGATTATATTTATCAAGTACAAACATAATTTCATTACGCTCTGTCGCAAACTTTGAGTCTTTACCAATTACATCATAAAATTCAGTAATATAGGCTTCGTCCCCTGGTAATTGGGTAAATACCCCAAAGGGTAGTGGCGTCACACTGACATAATAAGGCCACTGTACAGTACGCGCGTTATCAGTGGGCGGCTTTGCTAAAATTTGCATTTGTGTTGGATAATTAACCATTGTACTAGCGGCAAGCCCGTCTTCCTTTAATCCGTTCACTAAATCTAAGAATTCAGATGTTATCCTATTATTTGTAATGGTAATCCGTGTTGTTTCTGTATCATTTTCATTATAAACAACGATTTCTTCACCGTCTGGATACTCAGTATTTTTATCAGGTTTTTTTATGCCTGCTTGCATATCCATTGTTTGCGCAAAAACGGCAATTGGGTAATTTGCCATTGTTTCCCGCTCCAAACGATTAATATAATTTTGAAATCCGTTACTAACCGCTGCTACTAACCCAATACCAATAATCCCTAATGATCCTGCAAGCGCAGTAAACACTGTTCTTCCTTTTTTTGTTAAGATGTTTTTATAACTGTTTTTAAGCGCGGTTAAAAAGGACATTGATGTTCCCTTGTTTTTTTCTGTTTCCGTTGGTTCTTTTACTTTGCGCTTCTTTTTACTTTGTGCTTCATCAGTGTCACTAGTAATTCTGCCATCTAACATCCTAATTACTCGATCGCTATATCGTTTAGCGATGTCTTCATTGTGCGTAACCATTACAACAAGTCGTGTTTTACTAATTTCTTTTAAAATTTTCATGACTTGTTCGCTTGTTTCACTATCTAACGCTCCGGTGGGTTCATCCGCTAAAATGATGGAAGGATCATTAACAAGTGCACGTGCAATCGCTACTCTTTGAAGTTGACCACCAGAAAGTTGATTTGGTCTTTTATATAATTCGCTTTCAAGATCAACACTAAGGAGGGCTTGTTTAGCCTTTTCGCGACGTTCACTACTCCCCATCCCAGAAAGCGTTAAAGAAATCTCAACATTTTCAATCACACTTAAGTGCGGGATAAGATTATAACTTTGAAACACAAATCCAACACGATGATTACGATAAGCGTCCCAATCTCTATCTTTAAATTCTTTTGTTGATTTACCTTCAATGATTAAATCGCCTGATGTATATTTATCAAGACCGCCAATCAAGTTTAAAAGTGTTGTTTTACCACAACCCGATGGACCTAAAATTGTTACGAATTGTTGTTTAGGAAAAGTAAGGTTTAGCCCCTTTAAAACATGAAGTGGCTTTTTAGCCACATAATAATCTTTATAAATATCTTTGAGAACAAGCATAAATATCCCCTTTCGGATTTCACTTTATACATTGTCTAACTTTTTATTTATCTTTTCAAGATAAAGGCATTATTATTTACATTAATTTTATAATTGCGGTTTTACAAGAGACGGGAATTTAGTTAATCTTTGTTACTATACTAAATTTGAATCGTAAATATATCTTTTTCCACGATAAGTTCTTCTTCATATTCTAATTGAGCGTTAACTTCAATTGCATCTATTGGTTTCAGTATTTGTGTTATTTGTCTTAGTCTTAATTCATCAGGAACTCTACCTAAGTCAGTATATGAAATTTGATATCGTGAAATTACAAAATTTTCATCGAAATCAATTCGTATAATTTTATATGTTTCTAATTTACTGAAAAATGTAGAAACAATCAACGAATTGTTTTTAAAATTAACATTTGATTTATTAACAACATGTTTTTCTAAATCAGTCAGCTTAGTCTCAAGAGTACTTATAATATAATCAATTTTATCTATTTCAGTATTTATTTGTAATGTCTCTATTTGATTTGTGCCATATGTTTTTTCAGTCCATGTTTCTTTAGGTACATAACCGTTGTTATATTTTATTGTTTTATGCAAATATTCTCCGTCCCATAATATGTTTTCAAAATTTTCGTTAGGAATTTCTGTTCCTACTCCGCCCACTAAAGAATGATTTAACTGCATCATATTTGCTTCAAAATTCCATAATGTACCGTATGGTTTTGATTGCAGTTGAGCCTTAATATTATATGTTTCTATATGAAAATAATCTGTGTTTTCAACCTTTGATTTTTTAAATGATGTTATACTATAAAATCCTGTTTGAAAGTTATATCCGTCTGGATACACTTCTTTATATTTAATCAGGAATTTTTCTAATTCGCTTTTTTCTTTTTCTTTATTTGCACAACCGTTAAGAACAACACTAAAAAGTAATGAAATTATAACAAGAATTCTTTTTCGCATAAGAATTTTCTTACCTCCTCATCCTTGGGAATCCTGACGGCATTGGCCCACCTTTTTTATATCCCTGCATTTGTTTCATTTGTTCAAGCGTATCTATCATTTAAATCAAAATCTCCTTCCGTAATCTTGCGCGTTGTTTTTTGTCTTTTGTTCAAATTGTTGTTGTGCTTTTTCAACCAATGTTAATACAACCTCTTTTCCTGCGTTGTGTCAAATAATATAAAACATGACAATAAATTGCACATTAATCTTAGTTTTTAAATATTCTAAATTAGTTTTACTAAATCTTATCAACATAAATTCTGGTGGTTCCAACGCTAATTCTTCCTTTATTTCTACTGCCGACTGCTTCAGAAGTCATATAATATCTAAAACATTTAGTACCGTTAGTGGGGAAGTTGATAATATATGTATCTTGATTATATCTGTCCGTGGATAGTTCCACATCATCAAGTAAATCTAAAGCAGTGATCCAGTTACCTCGTTCGTCCTTATATTCAATAATTGCTGTAGCATTAGTGTTGTCAATGTATTCATAAGGTCCCCAGAAAGATAAATCTACCTCGATTTTAATCACTGGGTCATTAAATGTATATTCTAAAAATGCTGTCCCTGCTCCTTCCCTGCGCGGCGAAAGATTTATATACTCTTGTTCAATATAACCAGTCCGAAGCCTATTAGTATTAAAATTATAGTCTGTTAAGAATACTTTTTTCACACTATTGCTGAAAAAGTATTGGGGTTGAAAGTCATAATCTTCAGGATTAACTGAATAAAGAGTTCCTGTATAAGCATTAGCAACCGGCTCATCAGAAACATTGAAGGTTGTACTAACGTCAACTGGTAAATAATCTTTGCCCCTAACTCTAAAAAATAGCGTTGTCCCTCCTTCAACAATTTCACTAAATAACACACCAACATTAGTCGCTAGATCTGGGCTTGTGTATTTTGTGGTATGAGTTCTGATTAAACCGTTATTTGAATAACCTGTTACGACACTATTGAATAAATCAACATTTATATTGTGAGCACCCCGAGCAAGAAAATAATATCGTTTTGTTTGTGGTGCATTAAAGTAAAACCATTTATATTCACCTTGTCTTAAAGGATTTACAGCGGATGTGCTGGATGTTAGAAATATTTCAGTTGCTTCTGGTATAACATTGTCATAGTCGCTAATTAAGATTAAATCATCAAAGCCTACATTTTCTATGGTGCTAAACCCATATATTCTACCTTTTGAGAAGGTTGATGAATCAGGACACGAATCAATATATAAGTTAGTATAAGTTGTACTTGGAGAACTAAGCACCTCGTTTATTGTGGGTTCAAATGTAATATAGTGCTCAGAGTGACCCATAACAGGATTTGTTTTTTCTGGTTTATAATAAAGCGGAAACTCAATAACAGCATCACTATTATCGCTACCGTCAAAAACACCAACATACCTTTGTAAGTACGCATAATAATAACCAGTTTGCATGTGTTCTTTTACAAGAGTTTCATTAACTAAAAATTCAATTAAAGGTATTAAGCCTTCTTCAACGGCAGTCAATGCGATATCAACCGCAAAAGAACCTAACCCCGTGGTATTTAAAATGGTTCCCACAACCTTACAAGTCGCGTTCATTATTTCTAAATAAAGGTTAATATTTGCTATAATTTCTCCTTGAGTATTATGGATATTATCAACAATCTCGGCTAATTCAGAAAATAAACCTCTCATGGTTTGTTTCACTGCATAATCCCAAACATAAATAGATGATGCATGAATCAATCCTCCATATTCGGTATATTGCATTAAATCATTAAGTGCGTATTCAAATTCGTTTTTGTTATTTGTAGTTTTATGATAATAAGTTTCCCAAAATGCAGGGTTGAAATTAAAGCCTGCTGGTTGAAAATCGGACAACCATATTGCCGCTGGTAAATTTTTATTAAATTTTAAATCTGGAATGTAAACAGCTTCTCTGTTAGTGTTGTCTTTTTGCACACTTATTGTTAAAGAGTAGTCAACAATATCAGTGGGAAGACATTCATCTTTCCGATAAATCTCAATAAAGTAAGTGCCAGCTTTTAATAATCCTGTAAAATATTTATCTTGAGTATAACTAATATCTTGATGAATAAAATATGAATACCTACTAGTTATGTCTCGTGGATTAGTGTTGTCAGTTGAATTATAGGCACTAATCCCTAAATTGAATCCTGGTGATGCATCCCGACGAACAGCAGTAACAGAAACATGACTATCCGTTAATAAAACTACTGCATAATAATCCCAATCATCAAAACCGCTTGTTCGTTTCAAGTTTGCACTTACGCTAGAACTATATGATTCGTATGCATAATGATTCAGAGGACTTAGTCTTGTCGCAGTTTCTTTTGTATTATTTGGTTCATAAGCATCTTCACCATTTAACATCGTGGACTTAATTTCAGGTTCGTAGACTATTTCTGGACTAAATGTATTGTTAGCGCTATTTGATTTAGTAATAACATTTTCCTTATAATCGGTTAATTTATCTTCAGTTTTAATGTTTCCAAATGATAAACATGTCGTTAATACTAGTCCCAAAGTTGTAAGCATATGATTAATCTCCTTTGCTAAAACTAAATTTGAATCGTAAATATATCTTTTTCCACGATAAGTTCTTCTTCATATTCTAATTGAGCGTTAACTTCAATTGCATCTATCGGTTTCAGCGTTTGTGTTATTTGTCTTGGTCTAAATTCATCAGGAACTCTACCTAAGTCAATATATGAAAATTGATATCGTGAAATTACAAAATTTTCATCGAAATCAATTTGTATAATTTTATATATTTCAAATTCACTGAAAAATGTAGAAACAATCAACGAATTGTTTATAAAATCAACATTTGATTTATCAAAAACATATTTTTCATAATAAGACAGCTTAGTCTTAAGAATACGTATAACATATTCTATTGTATATAATTTAGTATTTATTAGTAATGTCTCTACTTGATCTGTGCCATATGTTTTTTCAGTCCATGTTTCTTTATGTATATAATTGTTGCATTTTATTGTTTTATGCAAATATTCTCCGTCCCATAATATGTTTTCAAAATTTTCAATAGGGCCTTCTCTTCCTGCACCCAACACTAAAGAACGATTCAACTGCATCATATTTGCTTCAAAATTCCATAATACACCGTACGGTATTGATTGCAGTTGAGCCTTAATGTTATATGTTTCAATTTCAAAATAATCAGAGCTATCAACCTTCGATTTTGTAAATGATGTAATACTATAAAATCCTGTTTGAAAATTATATCCGTCTGGATACACTTCTTTATATTTAATTAGGAATTTTTCTAGTTCACTTTGTTCTTTTTGTGGTTTTGTACAGCCGTTAAGAACAACACTAATTAGTAAGGAAATTACAATAAGGATTCTTTTTTGCATAATTAAACTATATTTCAAAACTACTCCTGTGTCAAATAATAGAAAGCGCACATTATGATTATTCAATTATCGTATGTAAACATTTATTTATATACATATTATATTTTTCGTTTGTTACGGAAAAATGATTGAATCACTTCCTTACACTCTTTAGCGAGCACCCCGCCTTTTATTTCCGGTATATGGTTAACTATTCGCTCATCGAAAAGATTAAACGCTTCACCCATGGCGCCGCCTTTTGGATCACCAGTGCCGTACACTACTCGTTTTAAGCGACTCCACATTATCGCGCCCGCACACATTGCGCACGGTTCAACTGTGACATAGAGTTCACAGTCGACAAGTCGCCAATTGTTGAGTTTTTTACTCGCTTTGCGAATCGCAATCATTTCCGCGTGACCAAGCGGGTCGTTATTAATTTCGCGTTTATTAAAACCTCGGGCAATAACTTTATCGTTAAGCACGATAACTGCACCAACAGGTACTTCATCAATTGCCGCTGCTTTGTGCGCTTCTTTAAGCGCTAGCTTCATATATTTTTCGTCTTTATTCATAGTTTAAATTAAAAACCACCGCACATGATTAAGTAATCTTAAGGCTGCTACGTTCCCGTCCTGACCTGGTTCGAAGAATAACCATCGCGATGGCACCTTCATTATAGCAACTACCAGTCAGGATGTAAAACTTTTGTCCCCACAAACGCTTGTAAAACTTCAGGAACTAAAACAGTGCCGTCTGCTTGTTGGAATTGTTCAACAATTGCTGGTATTAATCTTGATGTTGCTAGTCCAGAACCGTTAAGTGTATGTAAATATTTCACCGCATTTGTTTCTTTATCGCGATAACGCGCCATACCGCGCCTAGCTTGATAATCTCTAGCGTTACTTACACTGCTAACTTCTTTATAAATACCCATTGACGGAATATATACTTCAATATCATAAGTTCTTGCCATTGAATGCGAACAGTCACCTGCCGCAAGTTTACTAATTTGGAAGTGTAAGCCTAACTTCTCGACAAGACCTGCTGCGTGAGCGACCATTTCTTCGAAAGCTTTTGATGAATCTTGCTCTTTAGTGTATTGGAATATTTCAACTTTATTAAATTGATAACCACGAATCATCCCGCGTTCTTCAGTGCGATAACTACCTGCTTCGCTACGATAACACGGAGTGTAGGCAAAGTATTTCTTTGGTAATTCATCTTCTTTTAATATTTCGTCACGATAAAAATTAACGAGTGCTGTTTCCGAAGTTGGTAGTAAGAATTTACGCGGTTCTGTTCCTTCTAACCAAAACACATCTTCTTTAAATTTAGGAAATTGTCCAGCGGTAAAGCCACTTTCATAATTTAATAAGTGCGGAGGTAAAATCATGTCGTACCCTGCTTTTAAGTGTTCACTAACAAAAAAGTTTAAAAGTCCCCATTCAAGTAGTGCTCCTGCTTTAGTGTAAATCCACGTGCCGCTTCCTGAAATTTTTGCAGCTCTTTTATAATCGATAAGTCCTAAACTTTCACAAAGTTCAACATGATCTTTAATCGGAAAAGTAAACTTTGGCATTTTACCAAAAGTATACACAACTTTATTATTTTCTTTTCCACCCGCAAGTAAGTCTTCGTCTGGTAAATTTGGTAATTCTGCTAGTAAATTAAAAACTTCTTCATCAAGTTTCTTTAATTCTTTTTCCTTAGCTTCGTTTTCCGCTTTCAGGTCTTTTACCTCGGCAAAAATGGCCTGAATGTCGCCTCCAGCCTTTTTAACAACCGGTACACTTGCGCTTAATTTGTTGAGTTTTGCTTTAGCTTCTTCAACTTCAACGCGAAGTTTCCGCCGTTTTTCATCACGACTTAAAATTGGTTCAGGATCAAAATCCCACCCTTTTTTAAAAAGTAAACTTTTAACTTTTTCTGCTTCATTTCTAATTAAATTAATATCTAACATAATACGCACTCCTTTCTTAAACAAAATAAAACGCCCTAATTAGGACGTCTTTAACGTGGTGCCACCTAAGTTTGATACAAAGTTGTATTCTCATTATTGTCTTAACGCGACAAACGAAGCGATTAAGCTTTGTTCTCCGAGGTGGAATTCATAACCTTTAGTTCTCGCCTTCCCACTATCAGCGAGTCACTGTTAAACCGCGAATTATTACTAGTCTCTTCACTGAACACATTTATTTTATCAAGTTTTACTTTATTAGCGAGTATATATCTTATAAAACAAGTTATAAATCGCTTCTGTAAATAAAGCGGCGTTATAATTTTGTGTATATTCGTAAGCTTTTTCCGTAATTTTATCTGTTTCTGCTTCTGTTCTAATTAAGTAAGCCGCTCCGTTATAGTCATTTACAATGTAAGCTTTTGTCTTATCAACAATTTCTTTAAAAATTACATTTTTCCGTAAAATAAGTGGTACTTTTAAGTACATCGGCTCAAAAAACGTCATTACATTCATCTTGTCGTAACCTAAATCAATGAAGTAACTTGCACCAATTACACCCATCCGATAAACATCTTCTGGTACAAGCTTAGTCACAATTAAGTTCGGTGAAGTTAATTTATCCATCGCTTTAAGCCGCAATCTATCAATAAATGATGTGCCACCGCTGATGAAAACATAGAAATTATAGTTTGGTACAGCAGCGGCTAAGTCATTAAGTTGGTCAATATGTTCACTTGCTTTAATGTTCATCACTGTTATGGCATATTTTTGATCATCGTTTATACGGAAATAGCGACGAAATACATCTGTTTTGCTTGTTTTTAACTCATCAATCCGTCGAACATCAACCGCTCCATAAATTACAAAGATTGGAATTTTTACACCGAGTTTTCGTAAAATAACACGCGCTTCTTGTGCTGGAACAACAATACCGTCCATCATATTAATTAATTCAAGACGCGATAAAGGAATGTATAACTCTCCATCTTTTCTTGTTTCAATCACACGAGCGTAAGTGTCGTTATTAGCGAAGAACATCCATAAAAGCGTGGGTATACTTGCGGCAATTGATTGCCTAATCACTTTCGAAGATTGACTATTCAAATTTATAAAATTAGCGATATCAATATCAGGACTAAATTTAGTAACAAGTGTTACATCATCTCTTTGACATGCTTTTTTTATTTGATATTCAAGCATTGCTCCTTCAAAGAAGACATCAATCATTTTATGTGGAAAAGAGATTAATATTTTCATAACTATTCTTCGTGACTAGGAGTCCCTTCACCTTCGTGATCATCTTCGTCAAAAGCAATCCCTTTTTCGACAACTGCGAAAGAACTAACAACATCATCTGGGCGTAAACGAATGACACGCACACCCATTGTATTTCGGCTTGTTGTGCTAATTTCTTTAAAGTTGGTGCGCACAACCATTCCGCTAGCGGTCGTAACAAATAAATCTTCGTCACCTTTAATTGCTCTAATTCCCGCAAGTGTTCCAGTACGTTCACTTTCTTTAATGGTAATTACACCTTTTGAACCTCGTTTTGTTAAACGGTAATCGTTAGCAGGTGTTAATTTACCATAACCTTTTGTTGTAAGCGCAAAGATTAAAGCACCCTCTAAACTTGTTGTAACGCCGACAACATAAGCACCTTCGTCAAGTTTAATACCACGGACTCCGGCCGCAGTTCTGCCCATTGCCCGCACATCCGTTTCATAGAAACTTGCCATTTTACCATTACTTGAACCGATACCAATTATTGCCGTACCATCAGTAATTTTGACATCCATTAATTCATCGCCTTCGCGTAAATCAATAGCGATTTTACCACTGACATTAATGCGTGAGAATTCCGCTAAAGTTGTACGTTTTGTCACACCGTTGCGGGTTACATATAAGAGGTAATGGTCTTCACCATATGTATCAGTCGACACAATAGCACGTACCGCTTCTTCTTTTTCAATATTTAAAAGATTAATGACTGGTAAGCCTTTCCCTTCACGACGATATTGCGGGATTTGATAACCGCGTTTACGATATACTTTCCCTTTGCTTGTAAAGAATAAGACATCAGTGTGTGTATTTGTGTGTAAGATAATGTCAATTATTTCTTCTTCTTTTGTGCGCATTCCTTTTACACCAACGCCACCGCGTTTAATCGTTCTAAATTCTTCAGGATCAACGCGTTTAATATAGCCTTGGTTTGTGAGCATCACAACGATATCTTCAACTGGAATTAAGTCTTCGTTATCAATATCAGCAAGGTCATCACTAATTTCAGTACGGCGTTCATCGCCATACTTAGCTTTTATTTCTTCTAACTCTTCAAGGACAACATCAACCATATGGTCACGTGCACTTAAAATTAAGCGATAGCGTTCAATGTTCGCAAGTAGTTGTTCGCGTTCTTTATTTAATTTGTCAATTTCTAAACCAGTTAAGCGACGGAGTGTCATTCCTAAAACTTCGCGTGTTTGGATTTCGCTAAAGAGGAAGCGTTCCATAAGCTTTTGACTCGCTTCTTCACCAGATTCACTATTTTTAATAATTGATACAATTTCATCAATGTTATCAGTGGCTTTTAGTAATCCTTCCACAATGTGGTCGCGCGCTTCTGCTTGCGAAAGTTGATGTTCTGTACGACGACGAATAATTTCCACTTGGAAGTTTAAATATTCAACAATTAATTCCTTCATGTTTAAAATACGCGGAGCTTTATTAACTAAACATAAATTCGTTATTTTATATGAAGTTTGTAAACGTGTTTGTTTTAATAAATTGTTTAACACGACTTCTGGTACGACATCACGACGTAATTCGATAACCACACGAATTCCTTCTTTGTTTGATTCGTCACGAATATCAGTAATGCCGTCAATTTCTTTATTACGCACTAAAAGGGCAATTGCTTCAATTGTTGTTGCTTTATTTAATTTATAAGGCATTTCATCAATGACGATCCATGTACGATCACCTTTTGTTTCAAAGTGCGTCTTAGCGCGAACAATGATACTGCCTTCACCAGTTTCAAAATAATCTAAAATCCCTTTGCGACCTAAAATGCTCGCACCAGTTGGGAAGTCTGGACCAAGCATTCCGTTTTCAAAAATTTCGCGTGGTGTAACATCAGGATTTTTCGCTACTAGGTTAATCGCATCAATTGTTTCACTTAAATTGTGCGGCACCATATATGTTGCCATCCCAACAGCAATCCCGTCACTACCATTAACAATTAAGTTTGGGAAGCGTGATGGTAATACTTCTGGTTCTTTTTCACTACCATCATAGTTACCACCAAAATCAACAGTGTTTAAATTAATATCACGCACCATTTCCGTTGCAAGTTTTTCCATCCGTGCTTCGGTATAACGCATCGCTGCTGCTTCGTCACCATCAATACTACCGAAGTTACCGTGTCCGTCCACAAGCGGATAACGTAAACTAAATGGTTGCGCCATCCTGACTAATGTTGAATAAATTGCTTGGTCACCATGAGGGTGATATTTACCCATGACATCCCCAACAATCCGTGCGCTTTTCTTAAACGGTTTGTCTGGCGTCATTCCTGATTCATACATCCCGTAAACTATCCGACGATGTACTGGTTTGAACCCGTCTCTAACATCTGGAATAGCGCGACTAACAATTACCGACATTGCATAATCTAAAAATGATTTACGAACTTCATCTACGACATCAACCGGGTGTATACCGGTGTCAATGCCTTCTAATTCATGCTTCTCTTCTTCTTCGAGCATATCTTTGATATTGTCTTCTACCATGATGTCCTCCTTATACGTCAAGGTTTTTCACAAAGAGGGCGTTTTCATTAATAAACTCTTTGCGTGGTTCAACCTTTTCTCCCATTAAATCTTCAAACACTTGATCAGCTTCGATTGCGTCTTCAATGTGTACTCTTAAAAGTTTTCTGTTTGCGGGATCCATTGTTGTTTCCCATAATTGATGTGCGTCCATTTCCCCTAACCCTTTATAGCGTTGGAAAGGATAACCTGGACGGAGATCTAAATCAACTTTAAGCTTTTCTAATTGTTCGTCGTTATAACAATAATATTGTTTACCGCGATAATCTACTTTATAAAGCGGTGGTTGGGCAATGTATACATAACCATTTTGAATAAGTGGACGCATAAAACGATTAAAGAATGTTAATAGTAATACGCGAATATGACTACCATCAACGTCCGCGTCTGTCATAATAATAATTTTATGATACCGTGCTTTAGTTATGTCGAATTCTTCGGCAATTCCTGCACCAATTGCTTGAATCATGTTCCCAATTTCAGCGTTTTCATAGATTCTTGTTTCTTGCGCTTTTTGCACATTTAAGATTTTTCCGCGTAACGGCAAGATCGCTTGTGTATGACGGTTGCGACCATTTTTAGCACTACCACCCGCACTATTACCTTCAACGATAAATAGTTCGCTTTCTTCAGGATTACGACTACTACAATCTGCTAGTTTTCCTGGCAAGGTTGTAAATTCAATCCCGTCTTTACGACGCACACCTTCACGCGCTAATGTTGCAGCGCGGCGCGCTTTAGATGAAAGTGAAATCTTCTCTAAAATAAGTTTCGCTTCATTTGGATTTTCAAGCAAGTACTCTTCGAGTTTTTCCCCTAACACTTGACTGACAACAGCCCGAGTATCAGTGTTACCGAGCTTTCCTTTTGTTTGTCCTTCAAATTGTGGGTTTGGGTGTTTAACGGAAATAATCGCCGTCATTCCTTCAACGACGTCTTCATAAGTAAAACGGTCGTCTTCATTTTTATGAATTTTTGCTTCTTTCGCATAATTGTTAAATACACGGCCGACCGCAAGACGGAAACCTTGTTCATGTGTTCCGCCGTCCCCAGTTTGAATGTTATTAGCGAACGAGAAAATCGTTTCTTTATATTCAGTCGTGTACTGAATCGCTACTTCCACTAAGATGTGGCTTTTTTGTCCGTTAATTTCGACATCACCTTTGCCCTCAACAAAAATAACATCTTGAGTAATCGGTGTTCTATTTTTATTAATGTGTTGGACGTATTCTGCAATACCGCCTTCGTAATAAAATTCTTCGCGTTTAAGCTCTTCGCCACGGCGATCTTCAACATTTATTCTAATCCCGCGATTTAAATAAGCCATTTGTCTTAGTCGCGTGCTGATTGTTTTGTAATCAAATTCCACTGATTCGACAAAGATAAGTGGATCAGGTTTAAATGTTACTCTTGTACCGCGTTTGTTTGTGGGACCAACCTTTTTTAATTCGCCTTCAGTGTGACCATCGTTATTAAACGCTAAGTAGTATTCATCTCCGTCTTTATAGACATTAACTTCAACTCTTTCACTAAGGGCATTAACGACTGCCGCACCAACACCGTGGAGACCACCTGCTACTTGGTAAGCGCCTTTCCCGAATTTACCGCCAGAGTGTAATACAGTAAAGATTGTTTCTACAGCTGTTTTTCCAGTTTGTGAGACAATACCAACCGGCATTCCGCGGCCGTTATCCGCTACTGTTACCGAACCGTCTTTGTTAATTGAGACATCAATTGTGGTACAAAAGCCTGCTAGTGCTTCGTCAACAGCGTTATCAACGATTTCCCACACTAAATGGTGGAGTCCAGGAAGTCCTGTTGTCCCAATGTACATCCCGGGTCTTTGTCGTACAGCTTGCAACCCTTCTAATACTTGAATGTCTTCAGCAGTGTAACTTTCACGAGCGCGCATTTCTTGTTTAGCTTGCTCTAGTTCTTCATCTACTATTTTATGTTTTTTCTCTTCACTCATTAGGTAATCCTCCTTAGTTCTCGGTCACTTGTAACTTCATAAATTGCATGAGCGTGATTGTCATAATGTGTTGCGGTAATAAATGCTTGAGTGCATGTGAGTAATAACTCTATTAATCGTTCTTGATGACGCTTATCTAATTCACTTAAGACATCATCAAGAATAATAATCGGTTTTTTGTGTAAGTCCTTCTCTAAGAAGTAAGGCGCTAGGGCTAAGGCGATAACAATTAATCTTTTTTGGCCTTGTGATGCGTGTTCTTTTACACCGTGACCATTAATTGTTGCTATTAAGTCGTCACGATGCGGTCCTAGTGTTGTACTTTCGAGAATGTTTTCTTTTGCTCTAACTTCTGCTAGTCGTTTTAATCCGTTTCTCTCAATGTTTTGGACACTACCAAGCGAAGATTCATATGTTAGCCTTACGCTTAGGTGTTCATCACTTAACTTCAAGAGTACTTCATTAACTACTTTGTTTAACTCACGGATGAACCTTGTGCGTTTTTCTACAATCGTTTTTGCTAGTTCGATGAATAGTTTATCGATTAAGTCGAGTGCTTCATCGTTATCATCCGTTTTTAGGAGCGCGTTTCTTTCTTTAAGCAACTTTTCATAACGCACTAATGTCGCAAGATAAACTTCATCAGCGCTACTTAAGTTTGCATCTAAGAACTTTCGTCTTTTAGCGGGACTTGCGTCGAAGAAGAGTACATCTTCTGGTTCGAAGGTTGTCGTCCGAACATACTTACTTAATTGCGACACCTTCGGGAGCACTTTCCCATTTATTAGTATCCTTTTGCTGCGGTTTGTTAACTCAATACTTATATCTGTCCGACTTGGTATATGAATTGTTCCGCTTACAATCGCTTTTGCGGTATCGTGCTTTATTAGTGCTTTTGTATCGTTTGTTCGAAAGCTTTTAGCGAACGCAAAGAGATGAATCGCTTCTACAACATTTGTCTTACCGACACCGTTATCACCAACGATGACGTTTAGTCCACTGGTGAAGATGACATTAAGCTTTGGGTAGTTGCGATAGTTTAATAGTTCAAGATCGCTAATCAACATCTTTCACTACTACCTTTTGTGCTGCGTAAGTAATTGTCTCTCCGCCATAAAGCTTACGACCCCGTCTAGTTTCAAGGATTCCGTCAACTTTTACTTCGCCGTTTTGAATTACAAACTTCGCTTCTCCGCCTGTTGAAACGAGATTATATTTCTTTAGTGCTTGCTGTAAAGTTATATATGGTTTTGTTTCCACTTATAGGTTCTCCTTGTCGCTATGAACGTATTATACCACAAAAAAGAAAAGGGAATATAAATATTCCCTTAAATTTACTACTTTTTGTGTCCTTAGAACGACTTTTGCTTGAATCGTGAAGATTTGCCCGTTTTTTATTAATTTTCGCTCTAAGTTGCTCTATTTTAATTATGTCCGAACTGGTGTAACAATTAACACAAGCGAGTCATCTGTCGCTACTCTGATGCTAAATGGTTTGTGACCGCCGTTAAACCCGATGGTGACATCTTCAGCACCCGTTGCTTTAATTGCAGAGCTTACTAATGTATAGTTAAATGAAATTTCAAGTGGTTCACCGACATACTTACAAAGCGCTACTTCTTCGCGTGCACTTTCCGCGCTGAATGTTGAACGCGCAGAGACAACAACACTTTCTGGACTTAATGACAGTTTAACGATATTATCTTTTTCCGCTGCGTAAAGAATTGAAACACGGTCCATCGCTTTTAAGAGTTCATTAGCGTTAGCTTCTAGGAAACTAGCGTGTGTTTTTGGGATAATGCTACGAGTTGGTGGATATTCACCAGCGACAAGCCGCGAGACAACGAGTGTATCATCAAACATGAAATTAATTTTATTGGCGGACGCACTAACTTCGATTGTTTCAATGCCAACCATTGTTTCAAGAAGCTTAGCGACTTCGTTCATAATTCTTGCTGGAACATTAGCGACAAACGAAACATTGTCTTTTAATGTCACAACTTTGTTTGCTAGTCTTGCACTGTCTGTTGCAACTGCCGTTAAAGTACCATTAACTGCATTTAAATTTAATGCGGTTAAGATTGGCCTTTGTTCTCTCACACTAGCGGCAAATGAAGTTTGATCAACGAGTTTAATAAAATCTTTAGCGCCAATTTCAAATACGGTGCCATCTTGACTTAAATCAATATCTGGATAGTCTTTAGAATCAATCGCGCCGAGTCGATATTCTGTGCGACCGTCACTAATTTGTGCGATGGTACGGTCAATAATCTCGACATCAATTTCGTTCCCTTCCATTTTTCTTATTGATTCATTAAGTGTTTTACTGGAAATAAGTGTTTCACCTGGTAAGAACATCCGAATGACTTCGAGATCATTAACTCGCATTGGAATATGCGTGCGGATCGCTAGTTCGTTGCTTGAACCAAGTAATGTTAATCCAGTTTCATCTAATGACAATAAAATGTTTCCTAAAATGGGAATAGGAGACTTTGCTTGAGTTGGTCTAGAGGCTATCGATAAACCTTTTAGAAATTGTTCTCGATTGATCTTAAACTTCATAATAATATTTAATTCCTTTCATATTTAATGATAATAATAAGGGCTGTGGAGACTGTGGATAACTCCACAAAAAAGCTTATTGACTCTTTTTAATTTTAGCACAGAAGCAAATACTTTATTATATAAATCTATTGTAAACGCTCTTTTATTTCGTTTATAGCTTGAATTAAAGCAGGATCTTCTTTCAACTGTTTTTCCACTTTTGTAATAGCGTTAATCACAGTACTATGATCTTTTCCCCCAAACGCTTTGCCGATGCGCGCGAACGGAAGGTCTAAAATCTCGCGAGTTAAGTACATTCCGATATGGCGAGCAAGCGCAACTTGGCTTGTGCGATTACGACCAATAATAAGCGCTGGAGTAAGGTTATAGTAGTCAGCGACAACATTAATAATTTTTGTTTCACTTAATTTCGTGACAGCGTCTTTAACATTGATTAAAGACTGCACACTATTGAGTGCTACTTCCATCGTAACGTGTTTTGTTGGGGCGATGCTTACTACATAAAATAGTAAACGATTGAGCGCACCTTCGAGTTCACGCACATTATTTGTAAAGTTTTCGGCAAAGAAAGTAATAACTTCTTCATCAAAATCTTCAATATCTAAATTATTTAAGGATATTTTCATTCGTAAAATATCTTTTCTTGTTTCTAAGTCAGGAGCGGAGATACTAATTTGTAAACCAGAGTTAAAGCGTGTCACTAAACGCTCTTCAATACCTTTAAGTTCGCTTGGGTGACGGTCGCTAGTTAAGACAATTTGTTTACCAGAGCCGACCAATAAGTTAAAAAGATGGAAAAATGTTTCACTTGTCGACTTTTTATCCGCTAAAAATTGGACATCATCCATTAATAAAACATCAACAGTACGGAAAAAGTCTTTGAGCGAACCGCCCGGATTATCACGAACAAAACGAATAAATTCATCAGTAAACTCATCAGCGGTAATGTATAAAACCTTAAGATTTGGGGAATTTTGCTTAACATGATTACCAATCGCATGTAAAAGGTGCGTTTTTCCTAAACCCGAGGCACTATAAAGGAAAAGCGGGTTATATAATTTACCTGGTGAATTAGCGACAACAACCGCTGCTTGATAAGCTTCGAGGTTGCTTGAGTTTCCGACAACAAAATTATCAAAAGTAAGATTAGAATTAACTTTCGCGTTTTTAAAAAATGTCTCTTTCTTTTCGCTAATAATTTCACTAACACGCGGGATTTCGCTTTTTTCAATAAAGCTTATTTGATAATTAGATTGCGTAATTTCACCAACAGTTTCTTCTATAACATCGCGATAATTCGTGTTTAACATTGACTTAGCTAAGCTAGAATTAGCGATAACTGTAATGATTCCGTTGTTAATTGAATGAATATAAGTGTCAGGGAAGAAGGCTCCATAAACTCTTCGATCTTGAATTTTTTCTTGGAGCTTGATAAGCGTCCGATCCCAAATTTGGGTGATTTCTGAAATTGACATGTTCATAAACTATTTGCCTCCGCAATCTTTAGCAATAATTTAACATAATTGGGATAAAAATAAAGAGATAAGGGAATAAGATTTTTTTGTCCACAATTTGTTACTTATAAAAGCGCGATTATATGTAGTTATCCACCAAATCCACAAAATAATGGTGTGGATAACATTGTGGAAAACCTTTTCCGTGTTGATAATGTGGACTTGCGCAAGAGTTATACACAGTGTTTTAAAATTGTCCACAATGTTTTTGTTTCATATAATCGGTTTTTTTGATTAATTAAACATAATCGTATGTGTTTTCCACATAAAAGTGGATATTTTTCAATTAATTAATAAAAAATGATGAAAAAAAGCCAAAAAGACCGCCAGATTTAACGATATCCTGTTATTATTCGTTGTTGAAAGAAGCATCTACTAATTCGTGTTTAATAGTCATTGGTTGACTTTTACTATGTAAACCACTAAAATTAATCGCGAACAACTTTATGTTGGATTGAATGAGGAGAAATATTATGAAACGTACGTATCAACCAAGTAAATTAAGACGGGCTCGTCTTCACGGGTTCCGCGCTAGAATGGCGACTCCAGGTGGTCGCAGAGTTCTTCGTAACCGACGTGCTAAAGGTCGTGAATCTTTAACGGTCTAAGCTGACTACTTTTGAGGAGAGTTGTGAAACGGGAGCATCGGATTTTAAAAAACGAGCAATTCCAAAACATTATAAAAAATGGAAAGCTCACAAAAACCCCGCTTTGCTATGGTTACTTTGCTTCTAACGAACTCGAAACTTTACGTGTAGGTGTCGCTGTTAGCAAGAAAATTGGTAACGCCGTCACCCGCAATAAAATAAAAAGACAAATAAGAGCAGTTGTTAGACCGTATGTTAAAACGCATACTGGTGACTTTATCATTGTGGCGAAAAAGGAAATTAATGATTCATCCTTCGGTGATTTAGTAGATGCAATTGCGAAAATATTCGACAGTAACGGAGATTAACATGAAAAAGAATAAAAAACGGATTATAAAACTAGGCGCAATTGTCGCCGGACTTTTCGTGCTTTCTTCATGTACCGCGAGCTTCTGTTCCGCGAAAGACGTGGGCTATATGCTTTATGCTCAAGATTCAGGGTTAGTTACAGAAGTCGTTGAAGGTACTGAAACAAAAGTACACAACAAAGTTTTACATAAGATTATTTTAGATGCTCAAAGTCAAGGCTACGCTACTCCTAGCCTAGAGTATTATGAAAAGTTAGATCAAAAAGTTTTAGATTATGCAATTCTAAATTTTGATAATAGTGAAAACTTAGAAGGCGCTGCACTTAACGCTGCGGCCTTAAAACAAAATGGTTACTTAAAGTTTTTAGGTACCAAAGGCGCAACAGTAGTGACTGCTGAAGGTAATGAACTGTGGGTTAACTGGACAATTTGGAACAAAGAAATTGGTGCAGAAATTGGTTATGAAAATGTTCCCGACCGCGACTTTGCTAATTTTTATAAAACACAAATTTATAACAAAATTAAGGCAAATCGTTCTTGTATTGCGCTTTATGACGGCGAATATGGACCAGAAGATAGTAAAATTCCAGTCGAAGCCAAGACATGGAAAGGTGCATGGAAGAAAGGGTTCATTGAAGGCTTAATTGTTTATCCTGTTGCAGCACTACTTGAATTTTTAACAAAATCATTTGGCGCTGGTGGATGGGGACAAATTTGGGCCATCTTAGTTACAACAATTATTGTGCGGGGACTACTTGTCCTTATGACACTTAAACAAACGGTGGGTGCACAAAAGATGCAAGCCTTACAACCAGAGCTTGCAAAGATTCAACAAAAGTATCCAAACTCTGACACTAATCAATATGAAAGACAAGCTTTGGCGCAAGCACAAATGGCGTTATATAAGAAACACAGAATCAACCCACTTGGATCACTACTTGTAATGTTCATTCAGTTCCCAATCTTTATTGGGGTATGGGGCGCAATGACTGGTTCTGCTAGTTTAGCAAGTGATAGTGTTTTAGGGCTTAACTTAAGTGCTCAACTTGGTCAATCAATGATTAATGGTTGGTTTAAGGGTGGCTGGTGGACAGCGTGGGTGTTATTTATATTAATGACCGCTGCACAATTTGTTAGCACAAAATTATCAACATGGCTTAACAAGAGCAAAACAAAAGAAATTGGTAAAACAAACGCTAATCCAGCTGCGGACAAACAACAACGGCAATCAAAAATGATGATGAATATTATGTTTATTATGATTGTCTTTATGTCGTTTACTCTTCCTGCAGCGATGGGTGTGTATTGGTTTGTAGGGGCAATTATCTCAATTGTTCAAACTGTAGTTGTTCATAATGTGATGAAAGGAAGGAAACAATAATGCGGATATTTGAAGCAAAAAACCTTGATGAAGTCTTAGCGCTCGCAAGTGAAGATATTGGTATTCAAACAAAAGACTTAGTGTATGAAGTACTTGAAGAAAAGAAAGGACTTTTCAAAAGTTCAATCAAAATCAGTGTATACGAAACAACTGATTACATTGAATACGCTGAAAATTATTTACGGTTAGTCGTGGAGTCATTAGGTTTTACTCCTGAATTCACCACGAGTTTAGATGGCGAAGTCATTAAAATTGAAATGAGCACAAACCACAATTCAATTCTTATTGGTAAGGGTGGTAAAACATTACTCGCGTTAAACGAAATTGTCCAAGTCGCGATGACCGTTAAATTTAAAAAACGCATTCGAGTATTATTAGATATTAATAATTATAAAAATGACCGTTACCGTAGAGTTACTGGCTTAGCACGTAAAGTTGCGGGTGACGTCGCACGTTCTAAGCAAGACGCAACACTTGATCCAATGCCAAGCGACGAAAGGCGCGCGATTCATAATGCATTAAGTGAATATCGCAATGTTACCACTGAATCAATTGGTGCAGGCAAAGAAAGACAAGTCATCATTCGTTATAAAAAGCCAGAGAAAAAAGAAAAGGCACCAAAAGAACCTCAAGACGAATAAAACAAGATAAACACCACCGCTAAGGTGGTTTTTTCTTATTAGATAATAGGATATGATAAAATTTAACTATGTTAGATACGATTGTTGCTCTTGCTACTCCACCAATGATGGGCGCCCTTGCCATCATCCGTCTCTCAGGACCTGAGGCTTTTAATATTGTTACCAAAAGTTTTACGAAAGATTTAACTAAACTAGAAAAAAGCACGATGGTGTACGGCAAACTTTTTGATGACGAAGAACTTGTTGACGAAGTAATTGCTTTTTGTTTTAAAGGGCCGAATTCTTTTACTGGTGAAGACGTTGTCGAGATTAGTTGTCACGGCAGCATGCTTATCGCTAACGAGATAATTGAATTAATGATTAAAAACGGCGCACGCCTTGCGGGGCGCGGAGAGTTTACTAATCGCGCATATTTAAACGGCAAGCTCGATTTAGTGCAGGCCGAAGCTGTTAACGATATGATTACCGCGACGACAAAAGAAGCAAAGAAACTTTCACTATTATCGCTAGTCGGTGAAACGAGTAAAATCGTTTATCCGATAAGAGAAAGAATCGCGGACGTGATGAGTTTAATCGAAGTTAACATTGATTATCCTGAGTATCGCGACATTGAAGAAGCAAGCTACGCACTTGTTATTAGTGAAGTTGATTATATAAATGCGGAGATTAAGAAATTGATTGATCAAGGACGACAAGGTCAAATAATCAAAGAAGGAATTAAAGTCGCTATTGTTGGTGCTCCTAATGTTGGGAAGTCGTCATTATTAAATGCATTACTTAAAGAGGATAAAGCAATTGTTACTGATATTGCTGGTACAACGCGTGATGTTGTGGAAGGTGAAATTAATTTACACGGACTTCGCCTTCTTCTTCTCGATACCGCGGGAATTAGAGAAAGCACAGATGCAATTGAAAGTATCGGTATTGAAAAAACAAAGAAATCAATTGCAGACGCTGATTTAGTAATATATGTAAAAGACGCAGAAAATGTAAGTAAAAAAGACGAATTTACTGGTTTAATTAAAGGTAAGAAAGTAATTACCGTTTATAACAAGGGAGACTTAGTAAGTAAGAAAGATCCTAATCGACTTTACATTTCAGCGCTCACTAATGATATTGGTGCCTTAGAAAAAGCAATTGCTAAAGTTGTAGGAGTTGATGAAGATAGTTATTTACGACCAAGTTTAAATAATGCGCGTCAACTAGCGTTGTTGCGCAAAGCTTATGGCGAACTTGAAATCGCTAAACAAGAGGCGCTTGATGAAGTCGCTATTGACCTTGTTAGCGTGTCTTTACAACAAGCTTTCTTTACAATCAAAGAAATATTAGGAGAAAACGTTGATAATGATTTAAGTAAAGAAATCTTTTCGCGTTTCTGTGTAGGTAAATAAAGATGTTTTTTGATACACACTGTCATTTAAACGATAAAAGATACGAAAACGATATTGAAGGGTATGTTGAGCGTGCTAAAGCAGTGGGCGTTAATTATCTTTTAATTGTCGCATGGGATGTAAAATCTAGTAAAAAAGCAATTAAAATCGCTGAAAGGTTTAATAATGTATACGCTGCCGCAGGTATTCACCCAGTTGACGCTGTTAAAACACCGAAAAGTGATTTAAAAGAACTTGAAAAACTTCTTACCCATCCCAAAGTTATAGCAGTAGGGGAAATAGGATTAGATTACCACTGGATAAAAGACGAAAAAGAAAGAGCAATTGAACACGAATTCTTTATAGCGCAAATTGAGCTTGCAAATAAATATAAAAAACCAGTGCTTATTCATATGCGCGACGCTACAAGTGATACATATGAAGTGTTAAAGAGTAATATCCCAAGGTATCAAGGAATAATGCATTCTTACAGTGGTTCAAAGGAAATGGCGTTGCGTTTTATAGATTTGGGGATGTATATAAGTCTAGCGGGACCAGTAACTTTTTTAAATGCGCGTGAGCCAAAGGAAGTGGCAAAGGTTGTAAGCGAAGAAAGACTTCTACTTGAAACAGATGCGCCTTACTTAACCCCGCATCCATATCGCGGCAAATTAAATGAAAGTGCAAATATCCCACTTATTGCTAAGACCATAGCAACGATTCGTAATGTTTCTGTCGAGAAAGTTGCAGAGTTTACAACAAAGAACGCTAAAACATTATTTAAATTATGAGTAGCAAAACATTGTTAAATTGTATCTTTGTTGCGGAAGGAAAGCGCGACGAAGAAAGACTAAAAAAGTTAGACATCCCTTACATAGTAAGGACAGACGGACTAAATGTTCCACGTGAAACAACAAAGCATTTACAAGAATTAGCGAAAATTCATGAGGTTATAATCTTAACAGATCCAGACGGACCAGGGCAAAAGATTGCAGACAAACTTTTACAAGAAATACCTAACGCTAAAGTAATAAAAGTAATAAAGAAAAAAGCAGTAAAGAAAGGAAAAGTTGGAATAGAACATATTCCGCTACCGCTTCTAGCGGAATTAATTAAACCTTATAAGCAAGAAACATTTACTACTTCTTCCGATGTTACACTTATAAAATTACTAGATTTAGGGTTATCTGGGCCAAATTCACAATTTAAAAAAATAAAGTTAGCGACTAAATATAGTTTATTAGTAGCGTCACTTAAAAATATGTTAACGCAAATACAACTATTAAATATAAGTTATAAAGAATTAAAGGAAGCACTAAGTGAATAAAGAAGAAATCATAACATTATTAGCAAAGGAAAACTTGTCGCCACAAAAAAGAAAGGGACAAAACTTTTTAGTGGATGAAAATGTAGCGCGTAAGATTGTCAGCTTTCTTGAACCTAATTACATTGATGTAATTGAAGTTGGACCTGGACTAGGTGCACTAACAAAAGAGCTGCTTTTAAAGACCGTAAATTTTACTGCAATTGAAATTGATAAAGGTTTTGTGCGAGTATTAAGAGCAAAGTATCCACACCTTAACATCATTGAGAAAGATTTCTTAGAATATAGTGTTCCACGTGAAACAAAGGCTATTATTAGTAATATTCCTTATTACATCACCACAAAAATAATAGAAAAGGTGTTATTAGAAGCAGAAAACCTTAAAAAGTTTGTATTTATGACACAAATTGATGTTAAAGAAAGGTTGTTAGCAAAAAGCGGAACAAAAGCATATAGTCCGCTGCGGGTTTTACTTAGTTTGCTTGGTGATGTTGAACAAAAACTAGTGGTAACCGCTGATAAGTTTTATCCAGTGCCACATGTTGATTCAGCGGTATTTTGTTTTACACGATATAAAACCGATATTCCTGTGCGTGAATTTTATTCGTTTTTAAATAACGCTTTTCTAAATCGGCGCAAAACACTATACAACAATTTGAAAAACATATACGACAAAGAAGATATATTAACCGCTTTAAAGAAACATAGAATTAACGAAAACGTTCGAGCAGAAGCACTATCTCCTAACGATTTATTAACATTATTTGAAACATTACGATAATTAAAAGGGTTAAAATGACAATCAACAAAAAACTCAAACATGAGGGAAAATTGGAAATTTCAGCAATTTATAATATATTGAATATGTAAATATCAAATCTAAGGAATATAACATGAAAAAATACTGCAAATTTTCAACTACATTGTTGAATATTTTAGTAACGGAAGTTATTTATTATCGAACGGTGTCTATGTTATAAGTGACGCTGATTTAGATGCATTTAATAGTGGTACACTTGATATTCCAAAAAATAATGAAGAAATATACAATTACTGTTGTTAATAAAAAGGGAGGAAACGACAATGAAAAATAAAAAGAAATTGTTTTGGTTAATATTACCATTTACTTTAATTATGTTCGCTCTTTTGTTTGCGCTTTATCCTACACCATGGGGAGCCAAAGAACCATACAAGGTTTTTCATTCCCCTGAAAAACATTTAAAGGAAGTTGAAAAAAGAGTGAATCAAAAAATAGAAGAGCGAGAAATGGATTATACAAATTTACGAGCACTTCCTCTTTATGATGAATATAATAAATTTAGCTTTGTACTTGTAGAATTTGAACCCCAAGATTTTATGATTTTAAAGGTTTACCGCACTAGTATAATAAGTGTTAAAAGAACCATATATTTGCGTGACACAAATAATAGTTTTGGTGTACACACCGAAAATAATAATGAAAATAGTCAGTTTAATCCATATCAAAATTGTGACACTTCTAACAATAAATAATATTTTTTAAAAGCAAACAACGGAAAAATAGGGGGTTATATACCCGCGATAAAAACAGAAGATAAATATATTAACCTGATGTCAAATGAAACCATGGAACTAGACTATTATAATTATGATACTGATTATGCGAACTTGAACATCTCATATTTAGCTAAAAGGCCATTATAATTTTATATTATTTGGATCTATTAAATCTAAGGTGGAAAAAGGTGGAAAACCAAATTAACACCCTAAAACTATTAAATCCAAGGTGGACAGACCAGGAAGTCAAATTCCTGGTCTTTCATTATTAAAGTGTCTACGCTTAGGGTATCAGGACAAATACTTATCTACATTGTTAACAAAAGAAAAAAGATAATTTTGAGATGCACCCCAAATCCTAGACAATAGGAAAGGAGTGTTTTCTTATGAGATACACACAGGGATTTATACTGTTAGTTTATTATAAGCACTGAAAACGCCCTAAAAACAATGTAATTTTGATATCATATAAATATGATAGTAACTGCGAATGCACGCTTGTCCGTAAGTGTAGAAACAACGCTTAATCCATTGACTAACGCTTTAGAGATTAAAAGCCTTGTTTTACCTATTGAATTTAGTGACACAATTACGATTGATGTCTTCAACACTGCCTTTATGGATATTGTTCATTACACTAATAAGGCGCTTCATGTTAAAGAAAAACGGATTATTGATGAAGCGTTACTAAAAATGCGGGAACAATTTGGTTATAAGCAAAACTTCTCTGTTAAAATCCATAAAAATATTCCAACAGGACACGGTTTAGGGAGCGGGGCAAGTGATGCGACCGCTGTCGTGAAAGCTGTTGCACACCTTGCTAAACTAAAACCAACACCAGAGCAATATTATAATCTTGCAGTCAAAATTGGAAAAGATGTCCCTTATTTTTTAGTAAATAAACCCGCAGTGTACAATTTAAACAAACAAGAAGTAACACCTATAAAATTTAAACATAATCCACAGGTGTTATTAATTATCCACCCAGACATTTATGAAAAAGAAAATGTTGTTAAAGACTTTTTGGATTATGGTGAATCACTACAAAAACCGCTTGAAAAAGTTGTTGAACTTGCAGAAAGTGGTTCTTTGCGTGAGTTAGGTTCTGTGCTTTTTAATGACTTTAGTGAAACGATTATTAAACATACACCAGCATTACGGACAGTGCTTAATGATCTAAAACAATTAAATGTTGAAGCTTATGGTATAGCGGGAACAGGTACTACGATTTTTGCACTAAGTGATAATCGACACTTATTACGTTTTATTAGTGATAAATATCGCAAACAAAATTATCAAACAGTAATGACAAAAGTCATCAGATAGGAGAATTTTATGAAAAGAAATGCCATTATTCTAGCAGCGGGCAAAGGCACCCGCATGAAATCATTAAATCAAGAAATATCGAAAGTAGGTTTTGAAATATTAGGCAAGCCACTTATTAATTGGGTGTTAGATGCCGCAAAGCCGCATGTAACAGGAAGAACTGTTGTGATTGTCGGTTTTGGTGGTGAACACACTTCTAAACTCGTGGAAGGGAAAGCTGAAATTGCTTGGCAACATGAACAAAAAGGTACAGGACACGCAATCATTCAAACAGCACCGCTACTTGAAAAGGAAAAGGGTGACACTTTAATTTTAAGTGGAGACGTACCACTTATTACTGAACATTCCATCAGCGGACTACTTAATCTTCACACCAAAGAGAAAAACGATTTAACAATATTAACCGCTAAGCCAGATAATCCTTTTGGTTATGGTAGAGTTTTACGCGCACCAAACGGTGAAGTAACTCGCATTGTTGAACAAAAAGACTTAACAGGTAACGAAGGCGACATTAGTGAAGTTAATGCTGGGATGTATGTCGTTAATAACCAAAAGTTATTCCAAGAACTTAAAAACTTAAAACCAAACAATAAACAAGGCGAATTATATTTAACAGATATTATCGGTTTATTTAAAAAAAGAGGGTATAAAGTTGGTGCCTTTGTGTTAAGTGATCCTGATGAAATGCTTGGCACAAATGATAGAGCGCAACTTGCCGAAGCTGCGGAACTCCTTAAAAAACGCATTAATAAAGCACATATGCTAAACGGCGTTACACTTGAAGATCCAAATAACACATATATAGGACCAGACGTCACAATTGGCCAAGATACAATTATTAGTCCTAACACTACGATATTAGGCAATAGCACGATTGGTGTTGCAAATGAAATTGGACCAGACACATATTTAAAGAATATGAAGATAGGCGATTATAATTCTATTATTTATAGTTACTTAGTAGACTCAGAAATTTGTAACAATGTCACGATTGGTCCGTTTGCGAGAATGCGACAAAAAGCTTTGGTAAAAGACGGCTCACATATTGGGAACTTTGTCGAACTTAAAAATACAACATTCCACGAAGGCGTTAAAGCTGGCCACTTAGCGTATATGGGAGATGCTGAATTAGGCGCACACACTAATGTTGGTGCAGGAGCAATTACTGCAAATTATGATGGCGTAAATAAATCAAAAACAAAAGTGGGTGAAAATGTCTTTATTGGCACAAACACGACCCTAGTAGCACCCCTTCAAATTGGGGAAGGCTCTTATCTTGCCGCTGCATCGATCATTAATAAAGATGTACCAAAAGACACACTTGCTATCGCGCGTTCACGCCAAGAAAATAAAGAAGGCTATGCGAAAATAATTCGTGAAAAACAAAAAAAGAAATAGAAATTGCTGAGAAATTAACGAAAGACGCTTGTATTGAGCGTCTTTTTAAATAATAAAAAACCTCGCTCCGAAGAACGAGGTTAAAGCTATCTTAATAGTAATTATTACTTAGCTTTTTTATGTTTGATTGCAGCTTGGGCTGCGGCTAAGCGAGCAATTGGCACACGATATGGTGAACAGCTGACATAGTCTAAGCCAACGCTATCAAAGAATTCGACAGAGTTTGGATCACCACCATGCTCACCACAGATTCCTAAGTGAACATCAGGGTTGCCCTTACGACCGCGTTCAACACCTAAGCGCACTAATTGGCCAACGCCTTCAGTGTCTAAGGTTTGGAATGGGTCTTGTTCGAAGATCCGTGCTTCAGTATAGTCAGGAATAAACTTCGTAGCATCATCACGGCTAAAGCCAAATGTCATTTGCGTTAAGTCGTTTGTTCCAAAGCTGAAGAATTCGGCTTCTTTAGCAATTTGGTCGGCAAGTAAGGTTGCTCGTGGGATTTCAATCATTGTACCAACGAGGTAATGAAGTTTTTGCCCACTCTTCTTAATTAATGCATCAGCGGTTTTACGTACATATTCTTCAACGTATTTATATTCTTTAACGTCTAGCACTAGTGGAATCATGATTTCTGGGTGGATAGCGGCACCAGTGTCTTTTTGTGCACGTAAGGCGGCACTAATAATAGCAGTTGTTTGCATCACAGCGATTTCTGGGTAAGAAACAGCTAAACGCACACCACGGTGACCCATCATTGGGTTAAATTCTGAAAGCGATTCAATCCGTTCGCGAAGAACAGTGACATCAACTTTAAGTTCTTTGGCTAAAGCAACGATTTGTGCTTCTTCGGTTGGTAAGAATTCGTGTAACGGTGGGTCAAGTAAACGAACAGTGACTGGTAATCCCTTCATCACCTTGAAGATTTCATAGAAGTCATTTTCTTGGTATGGAAGGATTTGCGCTAAGGCTGCTTCACGTTCTTCTTTTGTAGCGGAAAGAATCATTTTACGCATAAAGAATACACGATCAACATCAAAGAACATATGTTCGGTACGGCATAAGCCGATACCAGTTGCACCAAAGTCGCGACCATGGGTGGCGTCAAGTGGTGTATCAGCGTTAACACGGACTTCAAGACGACGATATTTGTCGGCTAATTCCATGAAACGACCAAAGTAACCAGTAAGTTGTGGTTCGACTAGTGGGATTTCACCTTCATAGATGTTCCCTGTAGTACCATCAATACTAATTACATCTTTAGTAGTGTAAACTTTGTCACCAACTTTCATTGTGTGGCCGACTTCATCAATGATGACATCGTGCGCACCAACGATACATGTTGTACCCATTCCGCGCGCAACAACAGCAGCGTGACTAGTCATACCACCGCGTGAGGTGAGAATACCAGCAGCGGAAACCATACCAGCAATGTCTTCTGGTGAAGTTTCACTACGAACTAAGAGGACAGTTTCGCCTTTTTCTTTACGGGCAGCAGCATCAGCGGCATCAAAGCTTAAACGGCCGGTGGCAGCGCCTGGAGAAGCTGGTAAACCAGTAGCGATAACTTTCTTTGTTTTTAAAACTGCTTGATCAAAGCCTTTGTGAAGTAAACTGTCAAGTGCTTTTGGATCAACACGTAAGACGGCTTCTTCTTCAGTAATTAAGCCTTCATCAATTAAGTCACACGCGATTTTAAGTGCAGCAGCGGCGGTTCTTTTACCACTGCGTGTTTGTAAGAAGTATAATTTACCATCTTCAACAGTAAATTCGATATCTTGCATATCGCGATAGTGTTTTTCTAATAAATCTAAAGTTTCTACAAATTGTTTGTAGACGGCAGGCATGTTTTCTTCTAACCAACTAATTGGTAGCGGTGTACGAATACCAGCAACAACGTCTTCACCTTGTGCATTTGGTAAGTATTCCGCGAAAATGTGATTGTCACCAGTGGCTGGTGAACGTGTAAAGGCAACACCAGTTCCACTTGTATCACCCTTGTTACCATAAACCATTGATTGCACGTTTACAGCAGTACCCCATTCGTAAGGAATGTGGTTCATTCTACGATAGATATTTGCTCTTTCGTTATCCCAGCTACGGAAGACTGCGGTAACAGCTTCAATTAATTGGACACGAGCGTCACTTGGGAATTCTTCACCAAGAACTTTTTTATAATGAGCTTTAAATTGTTTAACTAATTCTCTTAAATGTTCAGCCTTTAATTCACTATCAAGCTTAACACCAGCTTTAACTTTCATGTCTTCAAGCATTTTTTCCATTTCGTCACGTGGTTGGCCTTTAACAACGTTGAAATACATTAAAATAAAACGACGATAGCTGTCAAACGCAAATGCTGCGTTACCAGTTTCATTTGCTAAAACTTCGGCAACTTCATCATTGAGTCCTAAGTTTAAAACAGTGTCCATCATCCCAGGCATTGATACACGAGCACCAGAACGAACACTTACGAGTAGTGGATTTTTCTTACCACCAAATGTTTTACCAGTTTCTTTTTCTAATTCTGTAACTGCATTGTAAATTTGATCAATCACAAATTGTGGTAATTTTTTACCTTCATTGTAATAAAGGTTGCAAGCTTCAGTTGTGACGGTGAACCCTTGTGGAATAGGAACGCCAATGCGTGTCATTTCAGCAAGGTTAGCACCTTTACCGCCCAAGTAATTCCGGCCTAATTTTTCGCCTTCTTTACACTTGAACGCAAAGACATATCTTTTTTCTGCCATATTTTTCCTCCTTTTAATAAGCAGTATTTAACATACCATCGCTAATTATAATATCATAGATATTAAGGTTTATTACAATAAATCACTCAAAAACAGCGAAAATTGAAGAGAAAACACTATAATAGTAATAATTTGCTAAAATAGTAATGCTAAAGGAAAAATCGAATATGGAAAAGAAAGAAAAACTTGTACTAGCAGTCGACTTTGGTACCCAATCTCTAAGAGTCTCGATTGTAAACCAATTTGGAGAAATCAAAGCGATCATTAAAAATAAATATAACGAGGCTTATTTTAGTAGTGAGCCTAGTTTTGCTGAGCAAAATCCAAACTACTATTGGTATGAATTATGTAACGCCACATATAAATTAAAAGAAAAGCATGATGACCTTTTACAGAAAGTACTAGCGATGAGTGTCACGACTTTCCGTGATAGCCCAGTATTTCTTGATAAAAACTATGAACCAACTAGACCAATGGTGTTGTGGCTTGATCAACGTCAAGCAGCGCTCCATAAGAAACCACCATTTTTAAGACGCTTAATTTTCGCTATTGTTGGGATGAGTGAAACGGTCACTTTAAATATGAAACGCACACCAGCGATATGGGTGCAAGAAAATGAAAAAGATGTTTGGGAAAAAACAGCGTATTATGTTAATTTCTCTACTTACATTAACTATAAATTAATTGGTGAACTTATTGATAGCGTCGCTAATCAAACAGGTCACTTCCCAATCCATTTTAAAAAAGGGAAATGGTATGGTGATAATGCATTAAAGAATATTTATCGTGTTCCGCGCACTAAATTAGCGAAAATTGTAAAACAAGGAACGGTAATGGGTGTTATAAGCGAAGCCGCAAGTAAAGCAACAGGACTTCCGCAAGGATTAAAAATCATTGCAGCGGGAACTGATAAAGGAAGCGAAGCATTTGGAACAGGTGCGTACCGCAAAGATATTGCTTCAATTTCCTATGGCACTGCAAGTTCAATATCTGTTCCGAATAAAAAATACATTGAACCCGAATTATTTTTACCAGCCTATAGCGCACCAATTGATGGTCTTTATCAAATGGAAGTGCAAATATATCGTGGCTACTGGATGATTGGCTGGTTTATTAAACAATTTGGTACGCATGAAACACTTGAAGCCAAAATTGAAACAATGGCCACTGAAGAAGTGTTAAATTATAAAATGCTTGAAATACCACCAGGCTCACAAGGACTCGTCTTACAACCATATTGGGGTCCAGGACTTAAACGCCCGGAAGCTCGTGGTGCGATTGTTGGATTTAGTGATTATCACACACGCATTCATGTTTATCGGGCGATTATTGAAGGGATTGCTTTTGGTTTAAAAGAAGGGTTACTCGGTATTGAAAAAAGACAACATAAAAAAGTAAAAGAAATAAGAGTATCAGGAGGCGGTTCGCAAAGTGATGCGATATGTCAAATTACCGCTGATATATTTGGTGTCCCAGTTAGTCGGACACAAACTTATGAAACCGCAACAATTGGTACAGCGCTTGTTACTTTCTATTATTTAGGTGTGTTTGATTCACTTGAAACAGCCACAAAAGCGATGGTCCACATTGAAAAAACATTTATACCAAATCCTAAAAATGTTAAACAGTATAATAAATTATTTAAAGATGTATACGCTAAACTTTATCCAAAATTAAAAGGCATATATAAGAAATTAAAATACTTCTAGAAGAAAAAATAAAAGGGGTAATCGACAAATTAACCCTTTTTTGCTGTAAATAATTGATTAATCCACAGTTTCTTGGCTGTCATCAATACCAAGGAATTGTGCATTATAAAGACCAGCGTAAAATCCGTTTGCTGCTAAAAGTTCCTCGTGAGTTCCCGTTTCAATAATGTTGCCTTTATTCATTACCAAAATCTTCTTAGCATTTTTAATGGTGCTTAAGCGGTGGGCAATAATAAATGTAGTGCGGTCTTTCATAATTTCATTCATAACACTTTGAATCGCGTATTCCGTACGCGTATCAACACTACTAGTAGCTTCATCAAGAATAAGGATTTTAGGTTTAGAAATAATTGCACGAGCAATCGTAATTAACTGGCGTTGCCCTTGCGAAATATTAGTGCCATCTTCATTAAGTATAAACTCGTATTCACCCGGAAAAGTAGTTATAAAGTGGTGAGCGCGCGCTGCTTTAGCAGCTTCGATAACTTCTTCGTCAGTAGCGTCACGATTACCATAACGAATATTATTTTTAATCGAACCTTTGAAGAGCCAAGTATCTTGTAAAACCATCCCAACACTACGGCGTAATGCACTTCGTGAATAATTACGAATATCAGTACCATCTAATGTAATTGAACCACCATTTATTTCATAGAATCGCATAATTAAATTAACTAGTGTTGTTTTGCCCGCGCCAGTTGGACCAACAATAGCGATTGTATCCCCTGGTTTAACATGTAAATTCATATTTTTAATAAGTTCAACATCAGGGTTATAACTAAAATCAACATCTTTGAAGCAGAATTCCCCCACAACATGATCGTTTGTAGTTAATGCATCCTCTGGATCTTTTTCTTGTTCAGCGGCATTAAGTAAATTAAACACTCTTTCTGCACCAGCAAGTGTTGTTTGAATATTTGCAGATATTTGCCCTAAGTTAAGGAATGGTTGCATAAAGTTATTTAAGAAAAAAATAAATGGCGCGAGACTAATAACATCATTTATAACACCCGCTACAAGTAAAACACCAACGAAGCCAAGATTATTAATAAAGCGAATTGATGGGAAAATAAATGAACTCAGCCATTGTGACCAGAAATTAGATTTAGCCATAGAATCATTAAGATTTGTAAAAGTTTCTAGTTGTTTATCTTGTTGATTAAATAGTTGAATGACTTGGAGTCCGGAAAAGTTTTCTTCCACTACCCCTTCTAATTCACCTGTTTTCTTTTGGAAAGTAATAAACTGATTTTGTGAATTTTTCGTAATAACAAGCGTAATAATTACTACAAACGGAAGCATGCCAAGTGCTACTAAGGCAAGCCGCCAATTTACAAGTAACATGCCAATTAAAATTGCAACAAAAAGAGTGATTGATGAAACAACAGTGATAAGCGTGTTATTTAATGTTTGGGCAATAGCATCAACATCATTTGTGCCAATTGAAAGTAATTCACCATGCGGATGTTTATCAAAATAAGAAAGTGGTAAACGATCAATTTTCGCGCGTATTTTATTACGAAGATTATAAGCGTACGCTCCAGAAATTTTGATAGCAATCAGTTGTGCGATAGTACCAAGTAATGCAGCGGCAACAATAACACCAATCATTAATCCAAAATCAATGAAGACCTTTGTCCAATCTAACCCTAACGCTAGATTAGTAACATCTAAAAAATAACGACCATAACGAACATTTTCAGGCCAGAAAGCACCCAGAATATTACGCAATAATAGCGGGATAAGCGCATTAGCTACATTTGCGATAGTAAGAAGCACAGCAATAATTATTATCCGCCAACGATAAGGTTTAAATTCGCGCAAAAGACCACGCCAAGCTAATTTTGAATTGCGCGCTTTTTCCATTTTGCGTCCGCGTCCGTGGCGTGCCATTATGCTTTACCCCCTTCAGTTGTAAAGTCTTTAAACATATCACGCGACTTTTTAATTTCTTCAGGATCTAGTTGTGATGTAACGATTTCTTGATATACCTTACACGAATTAAGTAAGTCAGCATGTTTGCCAATACCAGCAACCTCGCCATTATCAAGGACTAAGATTTGATGGGCATCAAGAATAGAATTAACACGCTGTGCTACAACAAAAATAGTTGCGTCTTTTGCGTAATCTTTTAATGCGCTTCTTAGTCTAATATCAGTCTTAAAGTCTAGTGCACTAAAAGAATCATCAAACACATAAATTTTAGGTTTTCTAACAAGTGCACGCGCTATCGCTAGGCGTTGTCTTTGACCACCACTGAAATTTTTGCCACCTTGTGCAACTGGTGCATCAAGTCCAAGTTCGAGTTTAGAAACAAAACCCGCAGCTTGCGCCACGCGTAAAGCTTCCCACATTTCTTCATCAGTAGCGTTTTCATTACCGAAGCGTAAATTATCACGAATTGTACCTTTAAATAACACTGCAGTTTGTGGAACGAAGCCTATTTTGTCGCGTAAATCATTTAATTTAAAGTCACGCACATCATAGCCGTCAAAAGTTACTTTACCAACACTAGCATCAAAAAATCGTGGTAATAAATTAATGATTGAACTCTTGCCAGAACCAGTAGAACCAACAATTGCTGTTGTAGTTCCTGGCTCTGCTGTAAAATTAATATTCTTTAATGTTGGGTGTTCAAGATCGCTGAAAGTAAAAGTTACATTTTCAAACTTAACAATACCAGTATCAATTAATTCTTTATCAAGCGGTGCCTCCGGATCAACAATATTTGGTTTAACATTTAGTACAGCGTTAATTCGCTTTGCGCTAACTTTAACGCGCGGGAACATAATAAAGGTAAAGCTAAGCATCATGAAACTCATCATAATATGTTGAGCGTACATCATCGCTGTTATTGTTTGACTAAAAGGTTTCATATTAAAAGGAATAACACCAAGGAACATTTTATCGAACAAGACAAAACCAATAAGATATATTCCAAAAAACACTAAGTTAAATAAGATATTAATAATCGGACTTATAATTTGCATAACATTACTAACTTTAATAATAATGTCAGTCATTTTACGATTGCCTTCGTCAAAGAAGCGGTTTTCACGTTCTTCTTGATTAAAGGCACGAATGACACGAACACCAGTTAGTCCTTCGCGTAATAATAGCGTCACATAATCCACTCGTTCTTGAATTTGGGTGAAAAGCGGGCTTGCTACGGCAAAAGTAATAATCAATACAATTATAATCAAAGGAATAATAACGATAACGACATAGAAATACATTGGATCTAATGTTAGTAATTTAACAGAACCAATAATTAAAAAGATTGGTGACATAATAAAAACACGATTTACCATAAAAGCAAATTCTTGCACAGCGCGTGAATCGTTAATTAGCCTAGTTAAAAGACTAGCGGTTCCAAATTCATTAACATCACTTAATGAAAAGTTTTCAACTTTTTTGAACACTTCCGCGCGAATTTCTTTACCAAGGGTAGCAACAAATTTAGAGTTTAATGAGCCTTGGCCTGCTGCTAAAGCAAAAATACCAAGGGAAATTAAAAGCATAATACCGCTTTGTTTTAACATTTCATTTATTTCAGCGTGAGTTATCCCAGTTTCACCAATATTATTAACAATGTTTTGAGTTGTTGTAATATAATCAGGTAATTGAAGTTGAAGCAATGTCTGAGTAGCGACGAGGACAACAATAATCGCTAATTGCCACCAATAACGTTTAACTAATTTATAAAGTCTAAACATTTAGTTTATCCCCTGCATAATTGGTAAGTAAATTTCAGACGCTGTTAAGATATTAGCGGGCGACGGACCAGAAACAATTTGGTCACTAATTAAACCGCGTAATATTGATTTTAAAACATTTAATATCTCATTAGCGCTTAATGTACTGATTATACGCTCGTTTTTTTGGCCTTCACTAATGAAATTTAAAAAAAGTTTTGACCAATCTTCCCGCACTGTTAATATTGCTTTATTACGTGGTGCTTGTTTGTAAGTATATAGCAACAGACTTAAACAATAAGGAGCTAGTTTCTCCCTTTTTAACATTTCTACAATCAAAGCAATTGAACCCGCGAGCGCTAGTTCAGCGGGAATTGTTAATGATTTAAAGTGTTCAATAAAAGGCTTATAACGAGCAACAACATGATTGACACATTCATCATATAAGCGATTAATATTTGTGAAATAATGATAAACAAGACTATGACCACAATTAGCTTCGCGCGCAACAGCGGCAATTGTTAATTCAGAAAAAGGGACACGAGCAAAAAGTCGTATTCCTGCTTCGAGAATATCGTCGCGTCGAGTTTTTGTGGTACTTTTAGTTCTACTTGTTGTTCGTCTTGCCATAGTTATACCATTGCAAAAATTATAACAAAGATGAACCTAAATAGATATTGAATTAATTTCGTCATGTTCTAATTTTCGATATTCACCAATTTCTAAATCATCAACACGCAGTCCTGCAAATTGTTCGCGATGAAGTTTTACAACATTTAACCCAAACGCTTGAAACATCCGTTTTATTTGATGAAATTTACCTTCCACAACAGTAACTCTACCTACATTAGATTCCACTATTTCTAAAGTTGCAGGAAGTGTCGTAAAATCTTCATCAATTTTAATTCCACGCGCAAAATGCGCGACTAATTCACCTTTAATAGGTAAATCGGTGGTAGCAAGATAAACCTTTTCAACATTCTTTTTTGGACTTATAAGTTGGTGTGTAAGTTTACCGTTGTTTGTTAATAGTAAGGCGCCTGTCGTATCCTTATCTAAACGACCAACAGTATGTAATTTATACATCATAAATTCTGGCGCAAAAGAAATAATTGTAGGGTTAACATTATCTTCGTTTGCACACACATATCCTTCTGGCTTATTAATTAAATAATATTGAAATTCTTCATATTGTAAAACTTCACCATCAAAAGCGACGACATCATTAATAGTGTCCACTTGAAAACCGTCTGAAATAATAACTTCACCATTGACAGTCACTTTTTTAGTGCGAATGTATTTTTTAACAGTGGTTCTAGTTTCACCGAGAGTTTTTGCTAGAAAACGATCTAATCTCATTGTGCTTCTTCTTGATGCTCAGTTTCAATTGCGGGAGTATCGTCTACTTTAGACTTTTTCTTGAAGAGACTAATAAATTTACGCCAAAGATTGATAAACCAAGTTTCGTGTTTATTTGCTAACCAAGTGAAAAGAAGGACAGTGGCAAGAGCTGTTATGATACCCGCAAAGACATCAGTAGGATAATGGAATCCAAAATAAATCCGGGTGTATGACATTATTACACTTAAAATTAAAGCGGGCACTGACCATTTCCGATGATGGAATAAAATAGTAAATCCAAAAATAAAAGATGAAAGCGTATGTCCAGACATAAATGCTTTTGAACCAGGCACTAAAAAGTCATTAAGCTTACTTTGTGGCGCAAAGACGTTATACATATAGTTGTTTAACCATAAAGCATCCGCAGAAAATTCAGGAACATCAAAAGGTCGCGGCCGATTAACAATCGGTTTAAAAATCCAAAGATTAAAACCAGATACAAGAATTAAACCAAAAACAATGATTAATCCTGCTTTTCTCGTCTTTTTAAATCCAATCATAATAAAAGCAATTATAAAATAGAGAACTGCAAGTTCGCCAGAGAGTGTTAAAAACTTAAAAATAGCGGTAATAAACGGTGTTTGTGTATTTTCTACAACCCAGCGTAAAAAAGTAATTTCCCATTCCATAGTTAAGTACTCCTTTTTTATATTCTAATCTTCTTTATTATTACTATTTATAGCAACTTCTTCAACTGTTTGTTGTTTTTCTTTTTTATTTGCTAAACCTAAAAGGAAGTAAGAAAGCGCCGCGCCTACAATAACAGCAACAACACAAAGAGTAAACATTAAGGGGTCAAAACCAGTAACTTTAGCGTACTCTGGCCGTACCTTACCGTTAAAGAAAGCAATAACAATTGAGCCAATAATAAAACCAAAGATCGTGAAATAAGTTTTAACGCGGTCTTTTTCAAAGAAATATTTATATGTCTTAGCAATAACAATTAACCCTAAAATTGAACCGATACCAAACGATAAGAGTCCCGCTAAGTCAAAACCGATATTCACAAAATCAAATTTAGCAAGTCTAATTAAGAAATCAATTAATTCTTCATAATATCCAAAAGCAATGAGAATAAATGTACCTGATATACCTGCAGAAACATGACCGCCCATTGAAAGAAAGGCCACAAAGAAAAGCAAGATGACTTGTAAGAAATTAATATTTACTAAATCAGCGTGTAAAGTCGTAAACCAAGTAAAGGTTCCTAAGCCAAATACAAAAAGGAAACCCGCAAGTGTTAAAAGTAAGTTTTTCCAAGTGACATTGCCTTTAATAGTACCAGTAAATATTCGTAAACCGCCGAGTGTTAAACCAGCAAAAAATGAAATTGAAAGAAAAGGAAAGTGTTCAAGCGCTAGTTTGATTGGATAAAAAAGCGCGCCCATACTTACAATACCGCCAAGCGCCATTGGTCCGAGTAAACTAAGCGACTTTTTTGGATCTTTCCTAAAATCAGAAACAGCATTAATTAACTCATCATAAACCCCAATTAAAATAGCCATAGTCCCGCCGCCAATCGCGGTAATTAAGGCAAATCCTAAGAGCAAACCTTGTAAAAAACGTTTTAAGAATCTATTCATATCATAAATAATAGCACAATAAATGTTATAATTTATCAGTAAAAATATGAAACTATTTGTCGGTTTAGGTAATCCAGGAAAGAAATATGAAAACACGCGCCACAACGCTGGGTTTTTAGCGCTTGATAAATTTGCCGAAATCGCTAAGGTTGATATTGATAAAAGTGATTTCAAAGGGCTTTTCACGAGTTTTACTTACAACGCTGAAAAAATATATTTATTAAAACCACAAACATATATGAATCTTTCTGGACAATCAGTAGTGTCACTAATGAACTTCTTTAAAATTGAAGTTGATGAACTTTATGTAATTTATGATGATATGGATATTTCTCCAGGACAAATCCGTTTAAAGGAAGACGGGTCATCTGGCGGACACAAAGGAATGCAAAATATTATTGAACTCTTAGGAACCACAAATATTAAACGGATTCGTATTGGCATTGGTAAACCAGAACACGACGGAGTGGATCATGTTTTACAAAAACTCACTGATGAAGATAAAAAGATTTTTATGGAAGGCGTCACTAAAGCAAGCGTTGCCGTTCGTGATTTGTTAAATGAAGATTTCAATACTGTAATGAATAAAAACAACCGAAAGGAGCCAAAACCCCCACCGAGTGATTAAATTTTTTGAAACATTGTTTCCTAAAAATACACCCCCTCGCTTTGAAAAAGAGCGAGTTTTTGTCACAAGCGAAATCATAGGGACAACGCTATTAGTCGCCGAGGCTTTTAAGAAAAAGCGAGAAAACTATGTTGTTTTAACGAACAATTTATATAATGCACAAAAGATAATTTCAACCTTACAAACATTTGTTAGTCAAGACGATATTTTATTTTTCCCAAATGACGATTTATTATTTACGGAAGTATTGACCGCAACTAAAGAACTAGAAGCACAAAGAATTTACACATTATTTTCATCACTTGAAAAAGATAAAAAATATATTTATGTTGCTAACCTATCAGCGCTGCTTAAACCGACGCTTTCTTCAACATATTTTGCCAAACAATTTTTCGAACTAAAAGTAGGAAATACTGTTAAAATGTCAGCGTTAACCACCAAATTGGTGGAATTAGGATATAAAAATGTCACTAATGTCGAACAGACGATGCAGTTTGCAAAACGCGGTGATATTATCGATATATATACAGTAAACGAAGACTTTCCGACGCGTATTGAATTCTTCGATGATGAGATTGAATCAATCCGTGACTTTAATGTAAGCACACAAGTATCAATTAAAACTCGTGATAAAGTAACAGTGCTTCCTGCAAGTGAAAACTTATTATTCCCCAATGAACAAAAAGAATTTCTTAAGTGCTTGCAAGAATTTTTCAATGTACAGAAAAAAGATATGACTAGCGCGGAAGAAGAAATGTTTGCTACTAACTTGAATGCAAGTATTAGTAGTTATTTAGAAGGTGATAATAACGCTTTAAATAAATATCTATTACTTTATTCCTTGTTTCAAAATAGTTTGCTCTCTTATATTGATAATCCAAAAGTTGTATTCGCCAATGAACCACAATTACTTGCTACATATGAGATTATTTCTAATCACGCAGAGCATTATGTTAGAGACCAAGCAAGACGATTTAACTTGTTACCAAAGACACAACTTTATCAACCTTATAACACTTTAGACCACTATTCAAAATATGTAACACGAGAATTTAGCGAGGACGGCAATGAAGGTGAACTCCGTATAAGTCCGGTAGCGGATCTTCGCAGTCGTGATGATTTTAATTTAGTAGTGCAAAAATATTATGATGATAATTATCTTATTTATTTCTCAGTTAACAATAACACACAACTAGAGCAAGTTAAAAATTTATTAAAAGAATTACAATTAGATTTTGATTTAGATGATAAAAGTAGCGATAAAAGAATATTAATTACCTATGACTATTTTCCGCATGGATTTGTCATTAATTCCTGCAAAACAGCTGTATTTACTAGTAAAGAGCTATTTAATATTACGCGTAATGAGATGCGGTTTAATGCCAGGTTTAAAGCCGGAACTGTGATTCGTAGTCATGAACAACTTACCCCGGGTGATTATGTAGTTCATGAATATCACGGTATTGGTCAATTTATGGAAATTGAGTCCTTAAAAGTATTTGGTGTTGTCGGTGACTATATTAAAATTAAATATTTTGGCAATGAAGAATTATCAATTCCAATGGAACAAATTCATTTAATTCGCAAATATAGTGGCCGAGAAGGCGTTGCACCGCGACTGCATAAAATTGGTTCACCAGTATGGCAGAGAACAAAGGTTGAAATAAGCAAAAAAATTGAAGACATTGCTGAAGAACTTATTGCTATTCAAGCAGCGCGTTATCAAAGACCAGGTTTTGCTTTTCCGCCTGATGACGAATTTCAAAAAGAATTTGAACTTGGTTTCCCATATGAATTGACCTACGACCAAGAAATAGCGCTTCGGGAAATTAAAAACGATATGGAATCACCACTTATTATGGACCGACTTCTTTCGGGTGATGTAGGCTTTGGTAAAACAGAAATAGCACTTCGCGCCGCCTTTAAAGCAATAAGCGCTGGTAAGCAAGTAATGTTTTTATGTCCCACAACGTTACTTGCAAGACAGCATTATGAGGTGTCACTAGAGAGATTTGCTAATTTCGGTGTAAAAATAGCGATGATTTCTCGTCTTGTTACTCAAAAAGAAAAGGATGAAATCGTAAAAGACTTTCAAGCTGGCACCATTCATTTGCTTATCGGTACACATGCTTTGTTTAATATAGATATTGAAAGCGTTGATCTTGGATTATTAATTGTGGACGAAGAACAAAGGTTTGGCGTTGAACAAAAAGAGATTATTAAAAAAATGAAAACAAGAGTCGATGTTTTAACATTGAGCGCCACTCCTATTCCGCGTACATTACAAATGTCATTAGTTGGCATCCGCGGCTTAAGTCAAATTAATACTGCTCCCCAAGAAAGAATGCCAATTCAAACTTATGTCATTAAAAGAGATGATTATGTAATCAAAGAATTAGTGGAGCGCGAGTTAGGGCGTGGCGGACAAGTATTTTATTTATATAATCGTATTGCAACGATATACCATGTCGCAAATAAGTTAAGCAGGCTAGTGCCACAAGCTAAAATTGGCGTTGTACATGGGAAAATGGATCGCGCTGATATTGAAGATGTAATGACAAGTTTCTATAATAACGAAATTAATGTTTTAGTCGCTACTTCTATTATTGAAAACGGGATTGATGTGCCAAATGCAAATGTAATCATCGTTGAAAATGCTGATACTTTTGGACTATCGCAACTTTATCAAATAAAAGGAAGGGTTGGAAGAGGAAACCGCATTGCATACGCATATTTACTTTATCAAGGCAACAAAATAATGAATGATGATGCGAAAAAAAGACTTCAAGCAATTCAAGAGTTTACAGATTTAGGCAGCGGCTACAAAATAGCACAACGCGATTTAATGATTCGTGGTGCCGGTGATATTTTAGGTGCGGAACAATCTGGGTTTATTGATAGTATCGGTATTGATATGTATTTAAAGATGCTTGAAGATGCAATAAATGAGAAAAAATATAAACTAACAAGTGATCCAATAGAAAAAACAATCAATATTAGCGGATTAGAAGCTTATATTCCTGATGATTTTGCTAGTAAGTCAGAAAAATTTGATATTTATCTCGAAATTAAAAAAAGTAAAAAGATGAAAGAACTAAAAGACTTTGAAGAAAAAGTAATCGATATGTATGGTAAATTACCGCGATCACTAGAAATCTTATTTTTAAAACGCCAAGTTGAACTAGTGGTAAATAGTCGCGCTAACTTTATTGAAGACATTAAAGATGAAGATGTATTTATTGATATTATTCCAGGAAGAGCATTTTTAGATATCCCTGGCTCAGTAGTAATGTTAAATAATGAAATAGGGACAACATACCAGAACATTCGTTTTATAACCCAAGATGATAAAATTAAGTTAAGGATAATTAAAAGAGGAGATTGGTTTCACGCATACGCGTCAATTGTTAAAGCAATTGTCATGATTGTTCGTGAAACAATGAAAAATAAAGATGAGACTAGATAAATTTCTAAAATTGACGCGATTAATTAAACGAAGAACGGTGGCAAAAGATATAAGTACGGCCGGAAAAGTTATCGTTGATAAAAGAACTGTTAAACCATCATACACTGTTAAAGTTGATGATGTTTTAGAATTATATTTAGGAGCACATATCGTTGTCGTAAAAGTACTTACGGTTGATGAAAAAGAAATAAAAAGTAATCCAGAAAAAGGATATGAATTATTAAGTAGAACAAAAAATGCAAATTAATCTTGATCATAACAAAAAATACTTATTAGCGTGCAGCTATGGTCCTGATTCTATGGCGCTTTTTTCACTATTGCTAAAAGGAAACTATAACTTTGCAGTTGCGCATATTAATTACGGATTAAGAGGCGAAGAGAGTGAAAAAGAGACTAACGATCTCGCACTTTATTGCAAAGAACATAATATTGCTTTTTTTGCAAAGAGGGTTAACGGTAAAAAAATCAAAGGTAACTTCCAAAACGAAGCGAGAAAAGTTCGTTATGAGTTTTTTGAAGAGATTATTAAAGAACATGATCTTGATGCACTATTAACAGCGCATCACGCTGATGACGTGATTGAAACATATTTAATGCAGCAAAATAGTAAACGTGAAACATTTTACTATGGAATTAGAGAAGAAATTGTTCTAAACAACTCTCTTGTTATTCGTCCGTTACTAAACTATTACAAAAATGATCTAGTGTTTTATTGTGTCGAACACAAAGTTCCTTTTGCAGTAGACAGTTCAAATTTAGAGTTAACATACACCAGAAATAAAATTCGCCACAACTTAGTTAAAAAAATGTCTGTTGAACAAAAAGACAAACTACTCCTAGACATTAAAGGGCGCAATAAAGATTTAAAAGCAATGACAAATAAACTTGAATTATTGTTAGAAAATAGTACTATTTCCATAACGGAATTTATTAAACTAAATAATAGGGAGCAACAGCATCTTTTATATATGCTTTTTCATAATAAAGGAATTGCAGATAAGTTTAGTAAGGGCAGAAATAACCAGATTAAAGATGTTGTGTTAAGTGATAAAAATTCAGCAATGATTAAAGTAATTGATTCATATTATTTAGTGAAGTATGAAGATAAATTTTCATTAATTAATATCAATAATTATCAGCCTTACAAATATATTGTTGAAACACCAGAAACAATTAAAACCCCGCAATTCGTGGCTTTTTTTGGCAAAAACAATGTATTTCCTAATATTCCTGCTAGCGAATATCCTTTGACAATTGCTACACAAGGAAAAAATCAAAAGTATAAAATCAAAGGTTATGAAAAGACAATAAATCGTTTATTTATTGATATGAAGATGCCGCGTCACTATCGACTTATTTGGCCGGTTGTTACAAATAAAAATGGTGAAGTAATTTATGTCCCGCGCTATCGCGCTAACTACATTTCAAAAGCAACGGATTTATTTAAAATTTATATTAAATAAAACGCAAATGTTGAAATCTAAGATTATACTCTGTATAATAAC
>Ga0116182_1000177_pt1 | contig 71004 bp, 80 predicted proteins | sample AD_UKC077_MetaG_FD_89805 | JGI IMG/M metagenome (GOLD analysis project Ga0116182, IMG submission 89805) | Active sludge microbial communities of municipal wastewater-treating anaerobic digesters from USA - AD_UKC077_MetaG | ecosystem: Engineered > Bioreactor > Anaerobic > Digestate | place: USA...
ATTAAATAATGGAACTTTAAATATTGATGGAGTTAATCCATATTTACCCCTTAAAACACAAAGTAAAACAAAAGATGGTAATTTTGGAGGTGTAACAGAAGATACTAAAAGAATCCAATTAAACAAATTAAATGCTGCCAGAAGTTACACAGGCAATTCATTATATTCCCCCGAAGACCCGGGAACTTTTCAAAGAACTTATAACACTGCGTTTTTCGCTAAAACTGGAAAAAATTACTTTGATGATAACTCTACTGGTCCTTATAGTATAGATAGTAGATGGGGTAAGTACTCAGCTTCTACTCCTACGTGGGGTTTAAATATGAAAGGTAAAAAAGCTGGAAGAGTTTCTTTCCAAGATCTTGTAGATGGAAAAATGAGTGAAGATCAATTAATGTCTGATTATGGTAAAACAAAAGAAGATATTATTAAGGAATATAATGCTAGTGGAGCTGCTAATGCAGGTATATCTTATATAGATTTCACAGAGGGGGAAGTACAGACAGGAAGAGCACCAGTAGAAATGCCCTCTAATCCAGCCTCTTTTTCTAGTCCTGTAGAAACACCGGCCATGCCTACTATTCAGCCTGATATGATACCTAGAACTGCCTCTAAAGCTGCTACTGAATATGAGACAGGGCAGGTTAATGATACTGGGTACAATATGATGGAGAATTTAAATGCTTTAATGGCTGCTTCTGCTTTAACTCCTCCAAATATTTATCCAAAGCGTTATGAAAATTTTGGTATTCCACAAGCTATGGGGTTGGTGCAAAATGAGTCCCCACTAGATTTAGAGGCTCAAAGAGAAGGTGTTAGACAAGCTGCCTCAACTGCTACAAACGCTAATAATGCTTTATCTACTACTTCTGCACAAGCTGCTATAAATAATACACAGGTAGCTGCTAATTCTGCTAATGCTTTAAATCAAATTTCTGGTCAAGAGTATAATGGTAATGTACAAAGACAAGATCGTAAAAATGAGGTCTTACAAAATCTTATACTTAATCGTGGGGCTGATTTAATGGGTAATGCTAGACAGTATAATAGCGAGATGGATGCAGTTAGGCAAAATATATATGAGGAGCGTATGGGGGCTCTTAGAGGGCTTAATGGTACACTTGCCCAAAACTATAATAACAAATTACAGCGTAATCTTATTAATAGTATGTATGGTGATAATATGCAGTTAGATGCAGAGGGCCGTACACATAAAGTTAAAAGTACAAATATGGAAGATGCTATTGCAGCTGCTAGTAAAAGTCCTACTAAAACACAGGCCGAACAACTTGCGGAACTTAGAGCTTTGGCAGAAACTGATCCTAAATTAATGCAAATTTACATGCAACAATGGGCTAAAGCAACGCTTAACCCAAAACAACCTAAATAGTTTAACATTTTTAATTAATAATTAGGAAGTTCTTAGAGCTTCCTAATTTTTTATGTTTAAGGCATTTAATTTTTTTTGTTAATACAGTCAAAAAAGAATATATTATAATATAAAATTTAGTTAATGGCTACATACCAACATAAGACAGATCCGAGTGTTTACGCACCTTATATATATCAACAACCTCTTGAACTTATGGCTAAAGATTTAGCTTCTAGAGAGGCTAAATATGATAGTGGCGTGACCGCTGTTGCCAATTCCTACTCTAACGCATTAAATTTAGAGGTAGGATTACAAGAATCACAGGACTTTATTGATAATAAGTACAAAGAATTAAAACCTGAGATAGAAAAAATGAGCACTGTTGACTTTTCAATAGAGCAAAATGTAACTAAAGCAACAAAATTATTAGATCCAATTGTAACAAACCCCAATATTATTACAGATGTAGGACTTAACAAATTTTATAAAAGTCAATATGCCACTTATAACACGTATTTAAAATCTACTGACCCTGCAATTAGAGAGCTTGCTAATAGCTTTAATTTAGAGCAAGTACAAAATGGTTATACTGGTTATAAAAATGGTGGTTGGGATGGTTTAGGTGCGAGTGCAGCAAATAAAGTTGCTTATAAACCGTATTCAAATACAGGTAAAAATTTTATGAAATTTGCTAAAGACGGTAAATTAATTCAAACTATACAATCTTTTGATGGTGACTGGTTAAGAACTGAAACTAATGGTAAAGGCTCTATTGCTTTTATTAAAGGGCTTTATCAGGCTTCTATGTCTGGATCTGATCGTGAACAACTTGGTATAGAAGCAGATGTATTATATGAAAGAAGTAGGAAACCCGGAGAAAGCGATTTATCTATGGGTAAAAGAGCCGTAGAATCTGCTTCAGCTCACACTGTTAATGCTATAAAAGGCAATGATGAATTACTTGGTAAAGTTACTTTAAAATTAAATGAATTAAATAAAAAAGGCAAAGAAAATTTTACACCGGAAGATAAAAAAGCTTTTGAAGAGTACTCTGCTGTTGCTAAAACTATTACGCCTATGAATGAGGCTTTAAAAAAATCTAATGAGGAATTAATTGGTTTATCTGATGAGGACATTGTACTTAAATTTGGTAAACAGGCATTTATGAATGAGTACAGTGATAAAGTTCTTGATAATTTAGCTACATCTTATGCTGGTGCTACTTATAGTAATACCTATAAGCCTAATGAAATTAATATGCAAACCAGAAATTTCCAACAACAAGACAAAATACAGGCTGTTTCTAATAATCAAAGAAATTATGAGATTTCCACTAAAGCTGCTATAGACGCTAATGCAGCTACAACACAGTATAACAGAGAGGTAGAATTAAAAAAATTGGAGGGTCAAATAGCTATTGAAGTTAATAATTCTAAACCAGGAACAGCTGCTGAAAGAGCTGCTGCTGAAAGAGCTGCTATTGATAGTCAAGGGGTTCCAGGTGATCCTGATAATGACCCTTTAACAAATCCACAAACTGTTGCCGAATATAATACTGCTGTTAATGGAAGAACTGAAGATTATCTTTCTTCTGTAGAGGGAAATATTAACACTATTATAAGCGGCATTTTACCTTTAAATAATACAACAACAAAACAAAATTTAGGAAATGATTTGCTTAGATCTTGGGCGTATGGTTCTAATATAACTCCTTTTAATAAAGTATTAAATTCAAAGTCCTCTCCTGAACTTAAAGCAAAACAAGTTTATTTAAAAGAGATTTTTACAGAGTTACAAAGAAAAGGATTGATAGCTGCCAACGTAGATTTAGCAACTACTCCTTTTAATACGGTATCTAAATTAGTTACAAATGCTGTTATTAGTGAATCTAAACATATTCGTAATACAGGTAAAAGTAATTTTGGGTTAAGTTCAAACGCTTTAGGGACTATAAGAAAAGTTCAAAATGATGCCGATATTATTTACTCTGATATACTTAATTTAAGAGAAAATAAAGCGACTACTATAAAAGCTCTTACTACTAAATTAGCAAGTCCTACATACAACGTTTTAGAACGTGATTATCCAGGTTCTTTTGATAACGCTAATAAGTACAGCGCAAATTTAATGCAGGCTATTTCTGAGGGTAAAATTATTCCACAAGGGCGTGGTGCACAAAGTGTGATTAGGGTTGAAAATGGTGTTACTAAATTTGCGGTAACTGTTTGGAAACCTGGGCAAGAAAAAATTGCAAAACATTTGAGAGAAGGCGAAACAGTGTATGTAACCTTAGATCAGTTACCCGCCACCATAGAAAAAAATAAAGGTATTGATAGATATGTGGGTAATAATAGTTTGAGTAAAGAGGCTATTTATGAAATGTATTTAGGCCGAATCGGAAATTTGCCTACTTTCCAAGATTTTAAGGAAAAACAAAAAAAAGCAATATCATCAAACCCAGCAGATCTTAATAGAAATATAGTTGGACCGGGGTCATTAAAATATGGGTCTGAAAAAGCTTATAATTCTTTTACTGCTTCTCAAGCTGCTATGAATCTTGATGGTAAATTTAGTATAGAATTATCTACAGCTTTACAAAATAAGGACATATTTTCAAATGTAACTATTTACCCAACTAGAAATGGAAAACAAAAACAAGTTTATGAAATAGACGGAAAAACTTTATATGAAACAGTTAAAAATGTAAGTAATAACAAAAATTTAACTATTGGTCAACTAGCTAGTCAATATGGTTTAACTAAGTCTAAAACAACAGGTAATTATACTTTTGTAACAACTGTACCTGCTGAAAAATCTGAAGATGTTAATATGCAAATGTCTTTAAGTAATGGAAGGTCTTATCCAGTTAGTAATAATGCTTATTCAGGAAAATTAAGTGCACAGCCAGGTACAGGTAAGGTTTCTATTCAAAGTTCAATTAAAACAATAAAAACATCCGGCGAGACAGTTATAATCAATCAAGACGGGTCTGTACAATTTGAAGACGGTCAAAGATATTTAGAGACAAGAGAATCTTTGGGGAATCCCGTAGATTTGTATAATAATTTACAGGCTGATGCCTCTAATGTATCTGCATTATATGACTTAATACATTCTAAAGACGCTAAAGAAAAAGTTAAAGCTATTTTAAAAGCAAATAAAAATGAACTAGAAGCTGATGGTACTTATAAAATGACCAAAAGTGATTTTCTTAGACTTTACCCATCTGCACAAATTTTTATTAAATAATTATGATACAAGATTATAGCCAAAAAATTACTACAGGTCCTTCTAATAACATAGATAATCCAGCAAATATAGACACGCTAGACTCTTTAAAAATGGACGCGCCTAAATCAAAACCCATTGTTATACCTAAATCTATAGGTATAACTTTACCTTCTGTTTATAACCCTGCGGATGTAAATAAAAATAATTTATTGGCAAATGATAAGGGGGAAACTGTAAGTATTGAGGGAGCTTTGGGATTTAAACCTTTAAGTAACGTTACTGTAGGCGATAAAGCACCTTTAAGTTTTGAAAGCCAAAAGTCTTTTAATCAAGCTAACTATAAAGCTTCTGATACTTGGAAAGATTTTGGTTATATAATTGGTAGGGATAACTTAGCTGTTTATGAAGAGCATCAAGGTGGTGGAGAAATTTTAGGAAATGCTATGAAAAATCTTTGGGATGGACTAGTTGTTTCTCATAATGATAGCTGGAAATCTTATGGTAGAGATTTTAAAGCAATTTCTACTGGTAATATGGATGCTTTATTTGATTTAGGGTATGACCCAAATCAATTAGCAAATAAAAATAACTGGGAAAATCCTATTTTTAATTCTCCTAATTATGGCTCAGAAAGTTCGGCTAAGTGGATTCCAGGCGTTGCTGGAAGTGCTAGTTTTTATGGTGGATTAGCTGGAAGTATGGGCTTTACTCTTGGTACTTTAGCACAGACTATGGAAGAATCCTTAGCTATTTATGGTGCAACCCTTTTAACAGGAGGTGCCACCGGTGGTGGAGCAGTAATTACGGCTGCCAGAACTGCCAAAAATTTAAGTTTGATAAGAAAGGTTTGGGAAATAACTAAAGACGTATATAAAGCAGGGTCTATTATTAACAGTGTAAGAGAAATTAGTAAAGGAGCGAATGTTTTAAAGTATGCACAAGCTACATTAAATTTAGGTAGAAATATTAGGGCAGCAACTGGTGAAGCCTCTGTAACTGTTGCAATGAATCACGCAGAAAATTTAGCTAAATTTAAACGTGAATTTGAAGAATCACACGGGTATTTACCAGAAGAAAAAGACTTAATTAAGTTTAACACTGCTGCTTCTGACGCAAATGCTATGGATTATGGTTGGCAAAGCGCATTACTTTTTGGTACTAATCTTATAAATGAGGCCGCTTTATTTAGTTCTTTTAAATCAGCTAAAGCTTTGGAGGCTGCGGCAATTAAAAAAGCTGCTGCAAATATAACATTTGTAAATGGTGTTGCTAAAACTAGTGCCGAAATGCTTGCTGAATTACCTTGGTTAAAAAGAGTTGGTATTAAAAGTGGCAAATATATAATTGCTAAAGGTACAGATAACCTTTCTGAGGGTGTGCAAGAACTTGGTCAAGCTTGGTTAGACGGTGCTGCTTCTCGTTATATAGATAATCAATTAAAGGGTTTAAAAAATGAGAGTTATTTAAGCAGTGTAATGAAAGAAATTGTTACATCTGACCAACAAGACGCAGATGAATTTTTTGGTGGATTTATAATGGGAACACCAATTTCTTTAGTTGGTAAAGCTTTTTCTAATATACAGGGTAAGGTGTCTAAAAAAGAAGTTAAGTCTAATGAACAACAGTTTGCAGATTACTTAAATAAGAATAGAACTGGTTTTACAGAAAAATTAGTAGAAAATGCTCTTGATTTTAATAGGGCGCATTTAAACAATCAAAGTAATATATTAAATAGTATTTATTCTTCTATTCAAAATCAGGACGAATTATCTCATAATGTTTTTAAAAATCAAGCAGTACAAGAATATATTTATTCTGGTTTAAGAACTGGTATGTTAGCTGGAAGGCTAGAAGAATTAAAAAATATTTCTACACTTAGCGATGAGGATATAAGAGGAAATTTTGGGTTAGATGAAAAAGCAGATATCTCTCAAGTTAAGAGTTACGTCAATGAAATTATTTCAAAAGCTGGTAAGATTGAAGAAAACTTTAACAAAATTGATAAACAATTAGAAAATCCTTATACAATTAAGGAAGGAGATCAAGAAAGTTTATTTAAGCATGTCTCTTTTGAAATGGCAAAAAAAGATTTAATGTTTAATTTACATAATCAAGAATTTGCAGTAGAGGAATCTGATAAATTAATTGATGCATTAAATAAAGAACATGGTATAACAAGAGATAATATTAATACCGCTTTTGACGATAATAGTAGATTAGAAAAAATAAAAACACTTAAAGAAAGGCTAAAATTAAGTGTTGAAAGTAGTGAAATTACTGAGTTATTCAAAGATTTTACTCCAATTATTGCAGGCCAACAAGATGCCATAGATTTAAATACTTCAAAAGAACTTAAATTATTAGAGGCTTATCATAAAAATAGAACAACTGAAAATTTTATAAATTATATAAATCATGTAAATGGTTCTAATATAAATAAAATTAATATCAATTCATTAAGTAATACTTTTTCTAAAATAGGTTCATACAATGATATGTATAGGTTTAGTCAAAGTGCTTTTGAAACTTTATTAGAGCCTGAAAAATTCAATATTGCAGTTCACCAATATGAACTTGCAAATCAAAAATATGCACATGAAATACAAAAAAAGTTTAATGATATTCAAAATGATATTACACATAGTAGAGATGTTGAAGATTTCTTGTCTGACGAAGAGTTTAAAGATGGAGATTTTGAGTTAAATGCTACTAAAAGAGTAGGTAAAAAAGAAATTCATAACGATTTTGTTGATGATTTAAAAGATTATATTGAAAAGAAACATGGTGTAAAGGTTGAAATTAAAGACAGTGAAGGTAATTATTCTTTTGATATTACTGGGACAGAGGATTTTTCTTCTAGTGAGAGGGGAAGGCTACGAGGTCTTTTAGTAAGGGCCTTTGAAATGTCAAATAGAGAACTTGTTCATATTAAGCAAGGAGTTAATGAATTTGGGTTTCAGATAGCGCCTGAAGATGTAAAAATGGCTTATGCTAATATTAATTCTAAAGAAGATCTAAAAGATTTTGCTTCTTTAATAGCCGGTAACGAAATGTTAGAAACGCTATTTAAAGACCAAATTGAGGAGCTTTCTAAATATTTTAATGAAAAGATTGAGGCTGTAAAAGAAAAATCTATTGAATTAAAAAATAAAGAATTAAGAGAAAAAATAATCTCTGAGTACGCTAAATATTCTTCTACGAATAAAAATTTTAACGGCGACTATTATTTTAAAATTGAGGGTAATAAACTAAAGGTGTATAAGGATGTAGGCGATAAAGTTTTACCTTTGAACCTTGATAAAGAGGCTGGATTAAAACATTTATTAGGTGTACTATCTAATGAAAAAGCCGATCAATTAAAAATTGATTTGTTTGGTAAAGGCTTAGCATCCAAATTATTTTTAGCTTCTAAATTACAAGAGGTTGACTTTGCTGAATCTTACTATGATTTTTTATCTAATCAACTTAGTACTTTATTAGGTATAAAAGTTGGTAATAATCAAATAGTTAAACCAGTTGATTTAAGTGTTTATAATATGGAGTCTTTAGGAGATTTCAAATTAGACGAAGATGCATTAGGGGAATCGTTAAATACTATTTATGAAACTGTTGAAAATGAAATTATTAAAACTGGTTCTATTAAGAATCTCAAAGATATTAAGACATTAGATGACTTATTATCTAATGATGATTTAGTGGATAGTTTGATGACTTTAGGGTTGTTTAAAGAAGTTTTAGACGCTTTTAAGAAAGAAGACGCTAGAATAGAAGAAAAAGTCGTTACTCCGGGCAGTGGTATTAACCAAGCATCATTAGATTTAAAAAAACAAACAAGACAAGAAGATTTAAAGAAAGGGCAATTGTTTTTAATGAATGATGGTACTTATGGTGGTAGTAGATTAGTATCATTAGAAGCGTATTCTGCGATTCAAATACAAGAAAATAATTTAGATAGTGATATTACAAAATGGGATTATAATACTTTTAATGATACAGGGATATTTGTTAATTTAAGTTTAGGAGTTGCTTATATAGTTCCAAATAACAGTTATAATGGTAAAAAAGGAGAAGTAGTAAAAGTTTTCATAAATAAAACTACAAAAAGATTCGATTTAAGTAATCCAAGAATAATAAATACTCCCAATATAGAATTAGTTGCAAAAGCCGCAAATATAGACTCCAAAGAACTATATAATGAAGTTTTAAACGCTATTACTAAATATGATGCAGAACTAAACGAATTAGAAAACAATAAAACAAAACAAAATGAATCTGGAACAAGTGATCAAAGCAGTCCTAGTGGACAGGGAGTTAGTGAAGATAATCAAGGAAAAGTAGATACTAAATTTACTGCCCAACAAAGCAATACTATGGAGTTTTCTAAAAAAGCTTCAGCCGCCACTAGTTTAGGTGAACTTAATTCAATTTTAAAAGCTTATCCTAAAGAAGCTCAAATTTATACAGGGTTTGTGGAAAGACTAAAGAAAATAATAATTAAAAAAAATAAAGAAGAGCGTAAAGAAAGACGTGATTATAGAAAATATGTTAAAGAATCACTCCTTAAATTTGAGCCCGCTAATCTTAATGATGAAGTTTTAGTAAGTATTGCAGGAGCCCCCGACTCAAAGAGATTTAAAATAAATTCAGACAGTTTAGTTAAGGCGTTCACTAGAGTTGAAACTAGGATAGGTAGAAGGCCGTTTCCTAAAGAATTTTTAGGTTTTAAAAGGTATTTATCTAAAACAGGTGGCACATCTTTTTCAGATTTTGCAGGAGGTGTTTGGCATGAGTTAGGTGCTAGGGACACTGAAGACGATATGGATGTGTATAATGAAATTTTGGATTTAATGGTAACGCATGGGTCTTTTAGTGCCATGCAGAGGGAGTTAGAAGAAAGGGCTGTTTTACAAAGAGAGCAAAAAGAGAATGCAGAAGAAATCTTTTTAGAGGAAATGAGAGAACAACATCTTAAAGACATTGCAGCAGAAAAAGCAGCAAATGAATTTATTGATAGTGATGTTCTTGAGAATCTCTTAACAAAAAACTCCTTAGAAGATCTTAATTCAAGCCAACTTCATACTATTATTGAGAATGTTTTAAATGTTGAGTTTCCAGAAGATCTTTTACAATTACTTAGTTTTAATACATCTTCTATAGAAGCTTTAAATAACTTTTTAAACTTTACACCAAATACATTAATTGAAGTACTAAATACAGAATCTATACCACATTATTATAATTTAATAAATAACATAAAAAATGCAGCAGAACAATTTAGAGAAGGAAAAGATATTGATTCAGTTAATAAAGTTACTCCTTCCAACAAAATAATTAATAAAATAAATTTATCTAATTTAACTATTCAAGATTTAAATGATGTTAGAACTGATATTAATAAATACCTCAGTAAAAAATTAATTACTAATGAAGAATTTGCAAATTTAAATGATTTAATAGACAATAAAATACAAGATATTTTACTTGAAGAGACTAAAAAACCTGTTAAAGTTGATACTATTAGCCCATTTGTTACACCAAAAGATTTTACAGGTGTAGAAACAGTTGAAACAGCTGTTGGTAAATCTGCTGATACTTTTGTTAAGTCAGAAAATAATTTTAATGAGGAAAGATTATATCTTTATGGCACTCCCGAACAAAAAGCTGCCGCAAAGCCAAATTTAATACAGCTCAGAAATCTTAAAGTCTTTGAATTTATTTCCCATGATCAACAGGGTAATAAAGATAAGTATGCAATAACATTTTCTCAGCCTGATATTTCATGGCCTTTAGCTACTAGAAATGCTTCTTTGGGCACACCTCAAGGAAATACTTTTGAAGCTGCTTATGAGGCTGGAAAACTAGCAAGACAGTCATTTGGCGGCTATGCAGTAAATACCAACGAAGAGTACCAAGATAAACAAAGGTTTTTAGAAGGTCATATTACAGATAAGGATGGTAATATGTTGTACTTTAACAGAGAAGGTGAATTACTAAATCCAGGGGATGTTGGTTATGGAGATGTTATGAATATAGTAACTACTAATCTACCTAGTCAAAAAAATATGAATGAACGGTTTGTTAATGGCGATATTCGTTCATTTAATGGTAGAAGAGAAAGAATGATTAATAATTATCTTGCTGAGGGTTTAACAGAAGAGGCTGCTATTGCTAAATTTGAAGAAACTTATAATAGTCAAACAGCAGAGATTGTTTCTTTAGCGGGTAGCCATAAAGCTAAGCCTATGATGTATAATATATCTTTTTCTAATGTAGGACATGTAGTTATAACGCCAAATGACCCTAAACCAACTTCTTATGGTTTAACTAATCCTAAACAGATTAAGTTTTATGCGGAAGATAAAAATACCGGGAAAGAAAAAAAGAAGAATCTTCCATTTTTTAATTACGGGCAATATCGAATATTTATACAACCAAAAAGTTTTAGTGAAAGTGAAGCTTTAAATTATTTTGAATCATTATTCAGTGGTGATATACCTAAATACGTACTTAGTTATATGGGGGATAATAAACAAACTGGCGCTGCCAGTTTAGAATTATCTAAGTTATTAAATAAGTACTTGTTTAATGAAAAAATAGATAAAACTAATATTAATAAAAAAATTATCATTGAAACTTTAGAGGGCACTAAATTAGAAGTTTATACGGATCAAGAGTACTTATATAATGATGGCGTTAAGACTGCTTATATTACTACAAAAGGTGGTAAAAATAAATTTGGTCAATATGTATTTAATGATAAAGAAGGTAATGTTTATAATGTATCAGATTTTAACTTTTTTCCTACACACACTAATTCTGAGCTGGCTTTAAAAGACTCTACAAATTTAGAACGTCCTATGTTTAGTTTTTATTTAGATAATAAAAATGATGAATTAAAATTCATTGTTCAGTTTTATAATCCTGAAGATAATTCCATTAAATATATAGATAATATAGAAGATTTTAAATCCGTTGTTAATAAGACTTATACATATGGTGGTAAAGATTTTAATATTAATTTAAACTTTGATAAAACTTCTACTGATGAAGAAACCACTGATATGTTTAAAATCGTTAATGGAAAGTTAGAGGTAGTAAAAGGAGATTATAAACAGTATGTTTATGACAATGGAACTATCAATATTTCTTTAGATAATAAGTTTAAAAGTACCACTCCTTATTTTAGTTTAAAAAAGGGAAGTCCAGTAATACAGAATTATACGGACACCGCTTTTGTTAATGTTTTGTCAAGTAAATTTTCACAAGGTGTAAAATTCTTTTCTGATGAAAAAAATATTGAAAAAGATTTGGAAATGCTAGAAAATAGCGGTAACTTTGTAAGTAATGAAGAGTATCAGAAATTTAAAGCTTTTGTATTAAGAGAACACAAATTATCAAAATCAAATACAATAGAAGATTATTTAATTTATAAAGACTGTTTATAATGAGTGTATGTCTAACGTCAGAGACGTTAATAAAAGCCGCAAAGGCAATTGCTAAGTATGGGTATGTATCAGTTGCTCAATTTATACAAAATGAATCCTCTGATACAGATATGAAGGGTTCCTCGGAAGATTTTATTAAATCATTCGAAAAATCAAAAACATATAAAGTAAACAGTATTGTAAATGATTTGTTAACTAACCAAATAAGTGTTATTAACAACGAAGGTACCGTATACATTAATAAGGGAAAAGTAGTATCTAATAGTACGTTATTAAAACATTTTTCTCTGCCTTTTCTACAATTAATCGAAAAAGAGAACCCAACAGTTTTTAATAAGCTGTTAGCAAATCTTGATGGTATTTTGTATAAGGAAGTCTTAGAAAAGTCTTTAGAAGGTCTTACTGGTACAAATTTTAATTTACAGAAAGTCGCTAATGCAATTGAATTGGCGGGTAATAAAAGACTTGACCCTAAAACAGGTAAAATTCTTAGTGGTGTTGAAGATTCTTTTAGAAAAACTGTAACTAAGTTTAAGTCAGGGGTAGACATGCTTTTAAAACCTAAATTAGAATCAACTGATTTAAAAGAAGGGGATTGGACTGTAGAAAGATTTTTAGATCTTTTATTAGTGTATAAAGGCCAGTTTGATGTCAAAACAACAGTAGCAGGCACTGTAGATATTAATACTACTAAAGAGGTAGTAAATTCTTCTGATAAAAGGGGAGAGCAATTAGAAATTCCACAAAACCCTAGTTTAAATAAAGTAGAATTTTTTAATGGCTTTTGGACTAGAGCTGATGTAGCCAAGCAAACTGATAAGGTATTTTTATTTGGTGATAATACATCAGATAGAACTATAGGATACGTACCTTCATCTACACAAGCTGTTATCAGAGGTTTACCTAATGCTATTGGTATTGATACTAAAAAGAATAGGAAGACTAATGAAGGTAATATAGCTAAACCCTCTGCTAAAGGTAAGATGTCTTTTTCTTATGGTGATAATAAGAGAAATGATGTTATAGCTAATACTACTTTAGAAGCTATTGAAAAAGGTGAGAGGACTGCTACTACAAGATATGAATCTGATGGCCATATTGAATATTGGAAAAATTTAAGGGTAGGAGATGTAATAGAGTGGGAAGGGCAAAATAATAAAAAAGTATTAGTTGAAGTTACTAAACCTTTACATAAATTAGTAGGTAGTGGTAAAACCCCTGAACAATGGAGTTCTTTAGAAGGGTGGTCTGTTGATTATTTTAATTCTAAAGTAAAACCTAAGTTAAATAAAGCTTGGCAAATAGAGTATAAAATAGCTACATTTAATAACTCTTCTTACTTTACTGATGCAGATTTTAATCAATTTAAACAACAAGTAGATGAAGCTATTCAACAAGCTAAAGATAGTGGTAAAACAATTGTAATACCTGCTGATGGTATTGGTACAGGTAAAGCAATGCTTGAACAAAAAGCACCAAAATTATTTAAATATTTAAAGGATCAGTTAAACCTTCTTTCCACAGACGGTTTAAACATAAAAGAGGATTCTATAAAAACTGGTTCTAACGAATTAAATCCTACAGAAATTAGTACTGAAGCAAATGAAGCTGATAGTTTAGACAATGATGAGGATACTCCATTTTCAGTTGATTTATCTAAAAAAGGTAAAACAGCATCTGTAACAAAAGATACTAGAGGTACGAGTGTTAAAAAGCTTCAGGAACGGTATCCTGATGCTGTTATTGTCAAATATGAAACAGAACTTCCTTTAGATATCCAAGAAGCTATTAAAAATATGGGGGCTGAAGGTGAGGTTAAAGGTCTATATCATAAAGCTTCCGGAAAAGTGTACTTAATACAGTCTAACCTAACTACAATGGGAGAGGCTGAAGAAACTTATAGACATGAAACATTAGGTCACGCAGGCGTTATAAATTATTTAGGTGATAAATTAGATACTTTTGCTTCTGACTTAGTTACAAAATCTTCCGGCCAACAAAGAGCTGCTATAGAGAAAATTAGTCAATTATATTATGGGAAAGAAATCAAATCTCTTAGTAAAGCAGAAATAAGCCAAGTTGGACAAGAGTACATAGCTAAATTAGCAGAGACTCCTACTACTAACCCTACTATGTATAATAAAATAGTGGCTTTTATAAAAGAGGTTTTAAAATCTTTAGGCATAACTCTTAAAATTACAAATTCTGATATAAATGTTTTACTTAACAAAGTTGAAAATAGAAAAATTAATAATCAAGCTAATTCTGTTATAGAGTCTAGTTCTTTAAATTTAAGTAAAGTAGATTATAATTTAAAAGCTGTAGATATTTTATCTTCTGATAAGGCTAAACAAGTATTTGAAAAAGGTAAAAAGAATGGTTGGGATTTAAATAAAATTTTAACTGAACTTCAAATACCTAGTGCTCAAAAACAATTACTTTTAGATTTAGATATTACTGATAGAGAAAAAATAATTTCTAATACAGAGCCTACAAAAGGTGTACCAGAATTATTTGAATCTAATCCTGAATTAGCTAATATAGGTACATCAGAGCAATATTCTCAATATTTAGATACTATATTTCCTGGTAGTAAAGTAAAAGATATTGTTTATCATGGTACAAGAGGTTTCGATAATTCTGGGAGAGAAAAACCTAAATTTGATAATTTTGATAAATCTTTTATAGGTAAAGGTCAGGGCCTAAGAAGTGACGACATGGCTAAGGGTTTTTATTTTGGTTCATATAAAATTGCAGATAGGGTAGGTACTAGAATTATACCAGCTATTTTAAATATTAAAGAAAATAATAATACTACAATTAGAAGAAATACTATTGACTTTGATACTAGAGGGGATGTTTTTGTAGTATTTGAACCCGAACAAATTCATATATTGGGTTCTAAACAAGATATAGAAGGATTTAAAGAGTATATTTTACAATCTCAACAATCTGATTTAAGAGAACAAATAGTTTTAGAATTAGCTTCCAATTATAGTTATAGTGTTGAGATTAATACCGCTAAAAAACAACTAGATAAAGATAATACTACTGATGGTTTTGTATTAAATAATAAATATTATAGAAGAGGATATAGTTCAAATGGACTTCAAATTTTTGAAGTATCTGATATTACAGACTCTCAAAACTTTCAAATGTGGGAACCTGATACATTTACAGAACCACAAGAAATAACAAAAGAAGAATATTTAAAAGCAAGAGAACAAACTACTGAAAATACTCAACATTATTTTAACTTAACAGTTCCAGGTGGTACTAATGGAAGTTATATAGAAGCTAACATTGAAACTCCTATGATAGTTCCTTCTATACAATCTCACGCCCAGTTTAAAACAGATAATACAATTGGTTGGATGAGAGCAGATGAAAAACAAAATTATCAAGAAAAAGATATTGATAATTTGATAGAAATTATGAAAAAAAGTGGTATATTAGAAGTTAATTGTGGATAAGATGGTAGGAATTTATAAAATAGAAAATACTATAAATGGAAACTTGTATATAGGTTCTTGTTCTAATTTCAATGTTAGAAAAGGTTCTCACTTATGTTTATTAAGACAAAATAAACATTACTCAATTAAACTTCAAAGAGCATTTAATAAATATAAAGAAGATTCTTTTTTAATAACTTTAATTGAAGAATGTGAAAAAGAAAATTTACTTGTTAGAGAACAACATTATATAGATACATTGTTACCTAAATATAATATTTGCCCAACAGCAGGTTCAAATTTAAACAGAATTTTTACATCAGAACATAAACAAAATCTTTCTGAATCTCTAAAAGGCAAAATTAGAACTCCTGAACAAAAAGAAGCACAAAGACAATTGAAATTAGGTAAAACTCATTCTAAAGAAACTAAAGAAAAAGTATCTAAAATAGTAAACCAAATTAAAGGTAATAGAATTGGAGATAAAGTAAATTCAGAACAGATTTTAAAATTTGTAGATATTGCAAATAAAGAAAGTAATATTAAAACAATTAAACAAATTTGTAAAGAATATGATTTTAATTATAGAAGTATTTTGAGATTTGTATCTAATCAAACCTGGAAAGAATATTTTAATTTGTTAGAAAATACTACTGTTCTAAATTTTAAAAATCCTTCATTAACAAAAAAGAAGTAAATTATGGCTTGTAAATACACATATAAAGGAACAACTTATAATTCTAAAGAAGAATTTATAAATCAAGTAATCAATCCTCAATTTCTTTCTATCCAAAAAGTTAGGAGAGTGATGGAGGTTCAATCTGATTTATTTCAGAAATGGAGAAATAATTTTGAATTTGAAAATAATAAATATACTGCAAAAAAAGATGATAAAAATGTCTGGCATTATTATAAGAACGGTACTGAGATAAATGCAAATGAATATACTAAAACTTGGGAAACATTTTTAGATACATATTTAGATAATGCAGATGCTTTTACTAAATTACTTCAAAAAGATAATAACTGGGTAACATTCTTTGTTAAATCTATTATACAAGATAGTGCTAAGAAAGGATATGAAAAAGTGTTATTTCCTAGTGGTAATACTGCTAGTAAAGTTGAAGGACATACTACTTTAGAAGAATTTAAGAAACAGACAGAAGGTAGAATTAAAGAACTTGAAAATCAAAAATTTAGATTAGATAATACTTGGTTAGTAAGAGATATGTTTGATGTTTTTGGAGAAAATGATAAAGAATTTACTAATGAGGAAGAAGCTCAAAAATATGCTAATGAAAATTCTACACAATCTAATATTTTAACAGTATCTAAAATTAAATCTGACCAAGAAAGAGTTAATACAGAAATAACTCAACTTAAACAAGAACTTGAAAGAGTAGAAACTGAAGGATTTGGTGCTTTAAAACCTATTTATAACTTCTATGAAAATACTGTAACTAATATTCTTAATAAAACTTATGGTAAAGAGAATGTAAAAGTTATTACTGATGAATTTGGTAACACTTGGAATGAACTAACTTTAGAAGAATCTAGGGATTTAAAAAGTTTAACATTAAATAGGACTGCTATTGCTGAAAATAATACAAATGTTTCTACTGAAGAAATAAATTGGTTTAATTCAAGACTTAATTTAAATGGGACAAGACTTAACATTTCTGCTACTATTAATAGTAATGTATTTGGAACTTGGACTAGGGCAGGTGTTACTCTTTACGCTAACGCGGCCTCTGGTACGCTATATCATGAGGCATGGCACGAGTTTTCCCAAATGTATTTATTAGACACTCAAATAAATCGTCTCTATAATGAAGCTTTAGGAAAATTAAATAAAAAAGATAGAGATATTTATAATAGTTTAAATGACCATGATAAATCTTTATTTTTAGAAGAGTTTATAGCAGAGGATTTTAGAGGTTTTATGCAGACGGGTAAAAGTTCTTTAATTAAAGAAAACAAATCATTGTTTGAAAAAATTAAGGCTTTTTTAAATAAATTATTTGGAGATATTACTATTGAAAAAGCTTATGCAGATTTAAAAAATGGTAATTTAAATTCTTATACTAAATCTTCAAGTTCATTTTTTGGGGCTTTAAATAGAAGCGCTTATTTATTTGATGATTTAGGTCAAGACAGTGATAAAATTGTAAATAGTTTATTTGACCATATTGATATAAAGTATACTGAGTATGCTATGGCAAATAATGTTGATTTAAATGACAAAGAGGCCGTAAAAATATTTAATAGTAAAGTTTTTCCTAAAATTTATAAAGATTTAAGTAATTACTATACTATATTTGGAGAGAAGCTTGATAAATGGGGTCTTGCACACAAGGTGTATAATAGTATATTAAACAATAAAGTACAGACTGATAATGGAGAAGTCTCTAACTATCAAGTACTCATGTCTGAATATTTAGAAGAGCGTAACATAAAAAATATAGAAAAGAGCGAAGAGGATGAAGATAATGTAAATGATGCTGGCGAAGAAATAGTAGAAGAATTAGAAAAAGTTCGTAATAGTTTTGAAAATACTAACGAAAATGATTCTTATGCAGATGCTTCAATAGCACTAAGAAGTTTGCTTGAAAATATTCCAAAGGTAACTCCGTCTGGTGATAAGCATGTTATCCAATTGAATTCTTTTGGTTTTATGGATAAAGCCGATACTATACAATTGTGGAAAGTAATGTTAAATAATTTAGCAGGTCTTACAGATATTAATGTAATGATTGATAAATTACAAAGTTTATCTACTGATAATCCTAGCCTTCTTACTGTTATTCATTATTTGGGAGGTAAAAACCCTTCAAAATTAACTTTACAGGCAACTATTAAAAGAAGTGATTTTTATCATACTTTTAGTAATACCTTAGTTCCAAGAGAAGTGTCCTTATATGATTCTAAAAAAGGATCAATTTCGTTAAAAAGAGCAAATAATAAATCAGAAGAGCGTTTGTTCGATAGTTGGAAAACTAACTTTGAAGATTCTCCGTATGCCTTTAAAGGTGTAAATGGGGTTAAGTTTTTATTTAAAGATTTTTTGGCTGATTTTCCATTTTATTCTATAGAAATAACAGATGAAATGTTTTCAAAGCCTACCTTTAAACCTGTAATTAATGAGATTAAGGCAAAAAGGGTTGAATTTTTAAAGGCTTTAGGTATAGATTTGAGTGAAGACGCAGTAAAAAGTGGAGAATTTGATTTAATATTAAAAAATTATCAGTCAGAGGGTAACTTTGACATTATACATGATATACATAGATGGATAACTACTATGATAAGCAATAATAATCCTATTAATAATGTAATAGGAGATATGCTTGAGTACTCATCATTTAAAGATTTAAAAGGACAGGCTATTATTGGTAGAAAAAAAGATTTAAAAAGATTAGGGGAAATTGAATTAAAATACTCTTCTACATTTTTTGAGCCGTCTATTTATAATGCAGCAGATAAGCCAGAGTATGAGCACCAGTTAAATAACTATATGACTCTATTTTCTAATACTTTAAATAATCCAGAGTATGAAACTTTAAATGAAATCTTTGCATTACCTGAGTATAACCATTTAAATCCGGATGCCAATCCAATGTTATTAGATAGTTTAGTTATTAATAGATTATTTACTAAAAATACAGAAGGTATTTGGGAAAGAAATAAAGAGAACGGTAAAAATGTTACATATAGTTTAATTAGTTATAATGGCTTAGATATTTTAAAGGTAGCTTCAGAAAATTTGAATGAAAAGGGACAAGTCACTACTAAACTAGCCGCTTTTGATAAACTTTCTATGGATATTCTTAATGCACTTTCTATAGGAGTACAAGAAAACATTAGAACTGGGGATAAATCTTCTGCTTATGCTTTTAAAATGTCTAGTTGGGGTAAAGATAATTCAGGTAAAAAATTAAATACTCCTATATCACTTGAAGAAGCGTCAGTGATTAGTTTAAGAAATATAAATAGTTCACATATTGCAGGAGGAACTTTTATGCGTGATCTTCTCCTTTCAGAAATTAAACGTATTAAAATTGCTAAAACTACTAAATTAAATTCTAAAATTTATGATAAAAAAGCAACAACTTTTGTAATTTTCGACGCTTTATTATCTAATGGAGTGAAAGCAGATCTACAAAGTTTAATAGATTCTGCCTCTTCCCCAGACCACGCTGTTTTATTAGCAAAAGAGTACATATTAGGCCCTAAAGGAGAAAGAATTAAAGATTCTATAACAACTTACTTTTTAGGCAAAAATGGTACAGCAGTGGCTATGGAAAAAGCACTTTTAGATGGTGGACTATCTTTGTTAGCCTATGAGGGGGAGGATGGTAAAATGGTTGAAGGAATTTCAGGATTATTTGGAAGTATTAAATACAGAGACGGAAAATCTTTAACTATAAAAGAAATAGCGCATGCTTATTCTACTATTTCTTTTATTTTGAATGCAGAAAATATGAGAGTATTATATGGTGATTTAGCTTTTTATAAAGATCCATTTAAACGCTTTTCTGGTTTTTCTGCTACTGGTACAATGGCTAGAACAGATGATGAGATGTTACGTTTCTTGCGTAATAATCCTAATACTCTTTTGCAGTCAAGAAATTACATGTATGAAAATGACTTATTAGATGAAGCTGATTTTCAAATTTCAAATGAGTTTAAGGTAGCTGTATTTAAGGATGTTAGAAATGTATCTCAATTTTATGAAACTATTAGAGCTGGTATAAAAAACCAAAAATTAAAAGAGGGATTTTCTGAAGAGGCTGCTGAAGAATACGTAGATAAATTAGATGTATTAGAACTTTATAGGGGTAAAGCACTTGAAGAAGGTCATGAAGGTTATGAAGAACCTGATGCTACTGCTGTTTGTACTTTAGAGTGGTATCTAGCAGCTTCTTTAAGAACTGATAGTTGGTCAGAAAAGCAAGAAAACGCCTTTGTAAAAATTATTACAGGAGAAGCATTATCTAATGAAGAAATAGCTCTATTTCCTGTAAGAAAAGATCAATATACTGGTGGAATTAAGAATAGCTTAGGGTTATTTGTTCCAGCTTTACATAAATACGCTATTGTACCTTTAATACCATCTGTAATAGCTGGTACACCTTACGAAAAATTAAATAATAGAATGTTAAGACAGAGGGTTGGTTATGCTACATTTGCGTCTGGCTCTAAAATAGAAACGCTTACTGATGAAAATGGACAAATAAATGATTTTTATGGTGAAGATGGTGATTTTAATGATAAAGAATTAACTACCCAAACTATTTTTTGGAAGTTTATGAAAAATCAGGTTAAAATAGCCCCTAAAATGAAGACTGAAAATACTTTTGGTACTCAGTATAGAAAACTACTTTTTCAAGATAAGTTTAATGGGGGTGTACCAGTAGATGTAAAAGATGATAACTGGTTTAACCTAACTTTGGATGAAAAAATAAAACTTTCTCCAATATTTAAGTTATATCATGAGTATAATACCCTTTTACAGGACATGGTAAATCATGAAAAAGATGGTTTAATTAAAGAATTAGGAATTAAGCAAATCAATGAAAAATCTACTATAACAAATTGGTCTAATTTAAGAGATTTAATTAAACAAGAAATTCAAAGGCGAGATTTACCTAATTCTGTATTAGATACGTTTAAAACTATTACTAAAAAAGGTAGCAAAGATGAAGTAGAGCTTTCTGTTAGTGATTTAGAAGGAGCTAAAAATAAACTAATCGTTGAAAAGATTTTATTTAGTATTATAAACAACCGTCTTGTAAATCAAAAGGTTTATGGTGACGCTTTAGTACAAGCTTCTGTAACTGGTTTTGAAAAAACATATGTAAAAGAAAGATTTAAAAATAAAGGTTATAGTAAAGATTTAGCTTTTTATAGAATAGACCCTAATACAGGAGAAACTCTTGCTATGCAAGTAAAAATTTCTTTTGACCCTAATAAACATATGGCTTTATTAGCATTAGAATTTGAAGGTAAGAATTTTAAAAGGGAAACATTAGCAGAGTCTATAAAAGACCTTAATGCTATATTGATGGCTGCTCGATTAGATGAAAATTCTAAAGAGGGTAAGTGGGTAGAAAAGAATAAAAAATTCTTAACTATGGTTGGTTATAGGATTCCTACACAGGGGCTTAATTCAATTGAAGTTATGCAAGTAGTAGAGTTCTTAGATCCTTCTATGGCAAGTACTATTATTGTACCATCAGAAATTGTTGTTAGTGCTGGATCAGATTTTGATGTGGATAAATTAAATATTTTTCAGTACAAAATAAGTGGTGGAATAGAAGAAGGAAGTAAACCATTTATCTTAACTAAAACGTTTGATAAAAATGGTATAAAAACTGTTTTTTCTAATAGATTGTTAGACGTTGCTGTTAAAAGTCTTTTAATGCCAGAATCTTTTGAAGGTATGGTTACTCCTAACTCAACTAATATTATCAAAGATCAAATAGCAGATAAGATTAAAGCTGCTGTTGGTGCCAGAACAGGAGAATTTAATTTATCTAAATCTCCTACATTAGTATTAGATGCTTTAAATATATTAGAGCAGTTTAATGCATTTTTAGGAGGTAAAGATACTTTAGGTATAGCTGCCTTAGCAAACACATTTACTCAATTGTACCAAAGTTCTGGTGCTTATTTATCTAATTTTGTAGATAAACGTGAGGTAATGTATTTTTTACCTCATCGTAAAGTAATTGTTGACGGTGTTGAACATATTGATTATTCACATAGTTATACTTTAGACGATATTAAAAAATCAGAGTTATTTTCACAATTTATAAATGCGTATGTGGATATAGCAAAAGAACCCTTTATATTTTATATGAATGCAGGTAAAATGATGGCCCCTGTAATATTTCATATGTTACAAATGGGAACTTCACCTATTGATGTAGCTAACTTTATGAATCAACCAATTATACGTGATTACGTTAAGATGTTGAATATGAAAGAATCTAAATTTTTAAAAATTGCATTTTCAAGATCTAGAAATGAGGAATTATCTGGTAATTTTAAAAGCTTTGTTCAAGACTCACTAGTAGAAAAGTACTCTGATTCTAATAAAGGATTTAAAGGTATTAAGAACGATTTTTTATCTAATTATGTAAAATATGCTAATTCTTCTTATGAAAGAATTTCAAAATCTTTGGCTGATGATTTAATTATGCCATTAAATTTTGATAAAAATTCCCCTTCTAGTAAAAGACAATTAATATATTTAGCTCAATTAGATGAGTTATTATTTCAAAGTGGTTTGTTGAGAGATGTTACCGGCACATTAAATTTTGATACTGGAAAGACTTCAAATATTATGTCATTGATAGATAAATCTCAAAAGGTTACTAAGTATAGTAAAACAGACAATATTTTTCCTAGTGTTGTTTATAATAGAATTAAAAATGAAACTCCAATAAGGGCATTTGAAAATTTTGATTTATTAAAAGAGTTATTTACACCGTTATTTCCATTGTCCTCTAATCCTTTGGTTTTAGATACACTTGCTAAAATTAAATTAGATTTAACTAAAGCAGGTATTTATGGTGCTAAGTCCGTTGAAAAAGTGGAAAAGCTTTTTTATAATCAATTAATATCTTTTATTGTTCAAAATGGTTTAATAGTTGAAGGTAAATTTGTAAATAATATTTTTACCAAATATGCCAAAATGTTATCAGGTGAAAATAATATTGGAACAAGATTAAATAATCTTCAAAATAGATTTGAAGAAGTAATGCCAAATGCTAAAGAAACTAGATTTATAAATTTATTTTCTAAAAAAGAATCTAAAAACTCTAATATTGTTAGTATTACGTATGAAGGTGATAGAATAACAGGTAGGTTAGCAAATGCGTATGAAAAACAATTTAGTGATTTACTGGAATTTACGCATCCCGATGAAAAATTTGCAGATGATGTTAGAACATTTTTTAAAGATTTAATTTATACTAATTTGGTAGAGAATGGTATATCTAAAACAGGTACAACTTTTAATGAACTTATACCTAGTGAAGAGTTTAGAAATGTTGTAAGACCCCTTATAGATAGCTTTATCAGCCAAATAACTCAGACACAATCTGGTACAAATCTCTTTAAAGGATTTTTAGACCATTTTCCTGCTTTATTTAGACAAAATAATGGTGGGATATTTAAAGAAATTTCTGCTAAAGGGACTGGTAATTTTAAAGAATATAAGTTAAGGATTTCTAATGGACTGTTTAGACTATCCCCTACTATTGTATCTAAGAAGAACGCGTTTATAGAAATAGACCCTAACTTTTCTAGTGATTTACTAGGAGGGGATACTGTAGGTACTTTAACACCCGCAACTGGAACATTTTCTTTTTATGGTTTTACTAATATTAAAAACGCTGCTAAATTATCTGCTTGGCAAAATGTTGAAGCTGTTAGTCCTAGCGCTGTTAGTTATTATAATGTAAAAACGAGGGTTTTAAGTAATGAACAATTATTTATAGAAGGTAAAAAAACTGCTTTAACACTTCCTGTAACTATTACACAAGTAAAAGAAGGGGATAAAACAATTGACACTTTAAAAATTGAGGACAAAAGTTATAGAGTTGGTGATGTTGTTTTCTTTGGGCATTCTTTTAATAAATTTAGAATTACAGCTCTTGTAGATTTAGGTAAAAATTTAAATAACCATGATATGTTAACTGTTATGGCAAAAAAAGAGTATGTTAATTTATGGTATTTTACACAAAAAGAAGTTAAAAGTTCTTATTTGAATATTGTTGGTGTATCTGGTACACAAGTTCAATTTGAAAAAATTGTTGAAGAGTTGGATTCTACTTTTGAATACATGAATTCTTATGTTTCTACTATTCCTGGAGAGTATTATAGAATTTTAGAGGGTCAGAAAAAACAATTAACTTTGGGGGTAAATAGACCAATAAGTGTAGGGGATACTTTAATTATTAAAGAAAATAATTTTAGAAACTCAAATATGCTACAAATTAAAGTTACTGAAGTTTCAGATGTAAATATTAATGAATTATTTCAAAATAGTGACGAATTTGAGAAATACCTTCAATTAGAAAATAACCAAGAACATGCAGCTCAAGCTAAAAAAGAACGTATAGAAGTAGCTGCTGCTGGTGAAGGTCTTGTAAAAGTTATTAAATTTGAACGGTTAGCAGTAGAAAAAACAAACGATGCTTCTCAAGAATTACCTGCTGTTATTCAAACAACTAAAGTAAAGTCTGCTGATATGACCAGTATAACAGTATCAGGAGCTGTTTATAATATCGGTACAGATGGTAAATATTTTACTGCCAATGGTAAAGAGGTCACAAATGAAACTATTCTTAATAAAATTAAGGCTAACTTATCCTTTTTAGAAGGTACCCTTAGAGAAAGTACTTATAATAATTCTAAGTATTTTATTTTACCTGATAATACTATTATTGGAACAGGTAAAACTAATTTTGGAAAGGTTACAATTTCAGATCCTCAAATACTCCAAAAAATTATAAATTCTTCCGTAACTACACAAAAAGATTGTTAAAATGGCTTGTAAATTAAATATAGAAACAACTATTAAGGGTGTTATAAATAAACTTATTACTGAGGACTACTGGGGAAATTCCCCGGTAGCTGCTCGTAATGTAATGAAAGATTTAAACAGTACTTGGAATAATATTAATGTAGTCAAGGTTGAAACTGTTAATGGTGTTTCAAGTATCATTACAATAGATAAAGGATTGCAAAAAGCAATAGAATATGTTTATGATAAACAAATAGAATTTGAAAATTCTAGTGATTTTGAAGCCTTTTCTGATAATCTTGTAGCTACCTTAAAAAATATAGAAAATAGCCAAGAATCAAAAAAAGAAAAAATAAATATTGAAAAAAGTTTTGATAATCCAGATTATATCAGTAAATTAAATGATAACGGAAGCATAATAAATAATTGTTAAAAATATGAGTAGTTGTAAATATACATTTACTGACGAAGGGTCAGGTAGATTATTTGAGTTTGCATCAGAAGATGCCATGTTTGATTTTTTACAAGAAAAAAAATTAAATAAAAATATAAATGACTTAGTTAACTCTTTAGATTCATTAAAGGATTCTGGTCTTGTAAAAGCATTTGAAAATATAAAAATTTTTTTAAATGCCTCTTATAGTTTAGAGTGGTTTAATGCCCTTAGACATAAGTTTCCAGAACTTAAAGAGGCCTCTTCAAGACTTAGCTCTTTGAATAAAGGAACTACAGATGAAACTTTAAAACAAGCGCAGTCTATTGTAGCTTTTTTACAGTCTGGTATAGTAACTTCTGAGGCTATTAAGAAGCATTTTATAGAAACTATGGATAAGTATAAAGATAATCCAATTGAAATTTATAATCAGTTGTTTGATGCTAATAACTTTGCTGTAGCATATTTAGATGTAGTAGGAGAATTAAAAAACTATTTTATTTTAAATGATATACCTGATACTAATGATGTATATGTTGCTTTAACTAAATTAGAAAGAAATCTTAGCTTTATTAAAGCTCAGTATAATAATAAATCTTTTGATCATGTTGTTAATACATTATATGATGTGTTTAAGAATATGGATATTTCAGGAAATAATGTGAATATTTTATCTCAATTGTCTGATATAAATGAACAATTAGTAGAAGCTAATAAATTAGGCGATGTTTCGGAAATAAAAAGATTAGAAGCTATGAAAGATAGTCTTGAAGGTTCTCATCCTGAGTTAGAGGCCCGTAAAGGCAGGGTTATCACCCGTTTAAAGCGTGCTAAGGAGCAGCAAAATGAGAAGTTGATAGATAAGTATACCAAAGAATTAAAGGCCTTAAATAATAAAAGAATTACCAAGGATCTTATAAAGCAAATTTTACTTGGTAAAGGGGGTGATGTAGGTATTTTAAGTGCCTATTTAGAATCTGCTGGAATGTCTGGTGATCCTATTGTTTCTGCTATGCAAAAAATATTAAATACACATCAGAGAAACATAAGAAAACAAGGTATTCTTATACAGGATACTTTGGATACTTTTCAGCAAAGATTATTTACGTTAAATGGTGGAAATAAAAATAATTTAAAAGAATCTTATAAAGATTTATATCAATGGGTAAATATTTTAAGTTTTGATGAAAATGGTGAAGAAGTTGTTGAAAAAAGACTTGCTTTAATGACAACTTTTAATTGGGAATTTTTAAATGCGCATAAAAGATTAAAAAGAGCTTATTCTGAAGCTAGGAAAACAGCTGAAACCGCTGAAGAAATGAAGACAGTTAATGAGTTATTCAAGAATTTAAAATCTTGGGAGAGAGAGAATTTAGAACTTCCTGGAAACGAAGAATTTTATAAAGTTTTTGATAATATCTCATTAGAATCAAGAGAAGCTTTAGATGAAGTAAATGCAGAAATTACACTTTTTGATCATATGCATAAAAACCAGTTAAATTTAACTGTAGAAGATTGGAAAGATTATAAAAGATTACAATTAAAAAAAGCTAATCTTTATAGTAAATATGATGCTTATACAGGTAAGGAAAAAACAGGGAAAGAATTAGCCATCGCAGAAGAATTGTCTTCTTATAGAGAAAAGGTTAATGGCTTGTTTAATGATAACGTAGATAACCTAGAAGGTGCCGCAAAATGGGAGAAAAATAGAAGTGTTTTTGAAAGCATTCTTTCACAGCGTCTTTCAGATGGACTTATTAATGAGGAAGATTATAAATTTCAACTATCTGTTTGGCATCAAAAAAATAGTTTAGCTTCTTATACTGATTCTTTTATAGAAGAAAGAACTAGAATTTATAATAGGTTAGCAGAGCTTTCTAGTAAAAAAGCTGCTCGTGTTGAACAATTAAGACTTGATTTAGCCACTTTAAGGGGATCTAGACAAGCAAAAGATGATCAAAACCAGATTATAGGAGATCTTTATACAGAAGCGCAGGCGGCTAAAATTAAAGAAATACAAGAAGAATTGGAAACTTTGCGTTTAGATGATGGGGAAGTTTCAACGAATGAAAAAGTATTATTTAATAAAATTATACAAAAATATGGTTTGCCGGCCTATTGGGTAGATAGAATAGGAATAGATGACGCACAATTAAAAGGAGAAATGACTCCAGAAGATTTTGAAAATTTTAAACGTATTGATTTAAAAATACAAAATTCTAGTGCTAATGGAAATAAAAAAGAAATTTTTGAATTAATAAAAGAACTTGACAAATTACAAGAAACCGTAAATACAACCTATTATGAAGAAGTTTCTGCTAATAAAAAATTTGAAGTTGAACAGAGTACCGTAAGAAACACAGGAGAGACTGATGAAGAATTTAATAAAAAAGTAGAAGAAAACTTTAAAAATAGCTCTTGGTATTTAGATAATCATTATAATAAAACTGTTTGGGACGACCGTTCCAAAGGATATAAAGTAGTTAGTAAACCGATTACAATTTGGACAGTTACTAGACCTAAAAAGCAAGAAGACATTATTAACACGCCAAATTATAAATACAGTAAAACAAGAGAAATTAAAGACAGTTATAAAAATGACAAGTCTGTATATGATGAAACTTTAAAGAGTTATTTACCAAAAGAGTCTAAATGGAAAAATTCTAATGCTTCTACTAATCCAGAAGTAAAAAAACTTTTAGGTGAATTAACAGAATATTATTTAAATAGTCAAAAAACAACTACTATTCAAAATAGATTAGGGTATTTTTTAGGTGGAAAGGAACAAGAATTAAATGAAGCTCTTCTTAATTCAGGAAGTATAAAAGAAAAGGGACAAAAAATATGGTCATATACAAAAAATAGATTTAAATTTGCAGCGTCAGATAAAGATAATGGTTATGGATTAGCGGAATTATCCGGTGAACCTTTTCAATTTGTACCTGTTAAATATAATAATAAGTTAACAGAGGAGGATCAATCTTTAGATGTATTTGGGAATATTACAGGTTATTTATATGATGTCGCTCAATCCAATGAAATTCAAAAATCTTTGCCTACTTTTAAATCTATATCTAAAATTTTAAATGAAAATACTCCAGAGTCTGCTAAACAAAATTCTTTAGTTAGGGGGTTAACTTTAACATCTCAAAAGTTTGTTAAAGGCGACACAAATTATAGAGCACAACAAGTAGAAGCACTTATATTAACACAAATTTATAAAGAGTATAAAAAGCGAGGAGAAAACAGGGTATTTTCTAAATTTGTAGATAATGTCAATGGTTTTGCTGCTTTTACTTCATTAAGTTATAATATACCTAGTGCAGTTGTAAACTGGGTATCTGCTAGAATTCAAATTACTATTGAATCTATGTCAGATGAATTTTTTAATTATAAAACGTGGAAAATTGGTGAAGCGGCTTATTTAAATTATGCGAAAGATTTTATGAAAGATTTTACTAAATCTGGTAATAAGTCTTTTATATCTAAATTAGTTGCATTATTTGACCCAATAACAGGGGAATATTCGGAAAGCATAGAGGAAGGATTTAAAAGAACTGCGTTAAGAGAAATTGTACAAAATAGCCCTGCAAATTATTTAAGACATTTAGGAGAGCACGAAGTACAGATATCTACTATGTTAGGAATGTTAAAAACAAGAATTGTGACTTATAAAGGTAAGACTACTAATTTATTAGCTGCTTACGAAGAAAATTTTAAAGTTACAGGCCTAATGGAATTTGCTGAAGGAGATGTTAGCTATGTGTTAAATGATGGAGGAACATTTTCTAAAACAATGGAATATACCCAAGATTCTGAAGTTAATTTAATAAATAAAATTCAGAGTATAAACGAAGGGCTTCATGGTAATTATTCAAAGCTAAATCAAGCTATGGTTGAAAGGTATTCAGTTGGTAGAATGGCCTTTTTCTTTAGAAAGTTTTTTGTTCCATTATTTGCTAAAAGATTTTCAGGTTTACGTGCTAATATAATGCGTGATACTTATACAGAAGGTTTTTATATTACTTTCTATAATTCTGTTATTAAAGAGCTTTTTAATGTAGTTACAGGTAAAGAACGTTTAACAAATCCAAAAAATTGGTGGACATCACAAACACCATTACAAAAAGCTAATTTAAAAAGAGCTGCGGCTGAGATACTAATGATCTTATGTATATATATCATATCATCTGCTCTTACAGCTTTAGCTGATGGAGATGGTGATGGAGAACCTGATAAGGATGCTAATTTCTTTTTACTTCATGCTATTTATTTAGCTAAAAGAGCCCGTTCTGAAACAGAACAATTTATGCCTGTTCTTGGGGCTAATGAAATTAGTAAAACTTTAACAACTCCTTCAGTAGCTTATAGTATGCATTATAGAAATACTTCTAACTTGGTTAAGCACACAATTGGGTTATTAACAGGGGAAGAAAATGCTTATCTAAAACAAGGAAAAGGATTCTTTGACCCAGACGCACCTAAAGTATTAGGAGACTTATTAAAAATTATAGGTATTTCTGGCAATACATTCCATCCACATGAATTAATCAAAGGATTTGATTACGCACAAAGGAATTTATAATTGTCAAAAAAAAAGGAAAAGGCGTGGATATTTTCCACGCCTTTTTCACTCTTTCACTTTATTGTAATTAACACTAATTCTATACATACAAGAATCTAATTTTGCTAATAACGATTTTCCTAAGCCTCTTACTTCGTATTTGAAGTATTTTATAATAACGTCTTTATCATTTAAAGATAAAATTGTAACACCTTGTAAGCTATTAATAAATACAATTAAAATATCTAAAATATTTTTTTTGTCTTTGTTAATAGTTTTTAATTTTTTATACGTTTCGAAAATAGTCATCTATTTTTTATGGTTTCTTAATTCTTCATGTAACTTATAAAAAGATAAATTAGAGTGTTTTAAAGCAATGCAATGTACTGCATATTCATTAAGGGCGAAATCATCACAAAATAAATGAACTACTTGTTTATTTACATCACTACAAAAAAATGTAACAGCTTTTAAATTTCCTAATTCTAGTAAAGCTTTAAACACACATTCTCCTGGGAAGTAATATTTAAAATGAAACACAAAATCATCTATAGATCTAGCCCTCCCGCCACAATTACTTAAAAAATCCCCATTTTCATTTCTTACTTCTGTATTTTTACATGACATAAAAAAATATTGTATAAAAGCAGTTATACTTTTATCATCTCTTTTTTTCCATTCATTTTCACTTGATACCCCCAAACGAAGTTTTTCACCATTCATATAGTAAATCTTCCATTGTTCTAATTGAGTCATTTTATCCATTGTTTAACTCTTCAAAAAGCTTATTTAATCTTAAATCTTTTTTATTTTTAGTTAATACCTTATGACACGTTTCAATTAATCCTCCTCCATTAAAAGAATATTTAAGAACTAATTTTTGAACATCGTTACAAAAAAGTGGGTAAATATTAGATGACTTATTTAATTCTTTTAGTAATTCTATAAGGTTTCCTTGTGGAAAATAGTATTTAAAATGACTCATTAAATCAGATAAAGATCTTGCATAACCCCCTGAACTACTATAAATACTTCCTTTTACAGTACGAGAGCTCGCACTTACAGCTGTTGTAATAAAAAATAGAATAAAGTTGTCAATTGATTTATTTTCTAAACTTTCCCATTGTTGTTCTAGGTGTATCGGGAATCTTAATTTATGTTTATATTTATAGTGGCTTTTCCACAATTCTACTTGTGTCATACTTGTAATGAATTTAAAAAAATTTCTAGATTATCTATTCTTCTGTTTCCTACATTGTAATTCTTATTGTGTGTCCTTGTTTTTAAAAAACAAGAAATTCCCGAACTGTTTAAATCTACAAAATTTTCAATTGAATCATCTATCATTATATCACAACCAAATTCTTTTAAAACTTTTGATTTTGATTCCCCAAAATCTACTTTTAAAATAGGTGCAAGTGGTATTAAATTTATTAACATCCATTCCTCTATCCATTCTAAGGGTATACTTCTAGCTGTGCAGTATCCCGCAATTGGATAATTTAAATTTTTAACATCTATAAGTAATGGCATACTTACCCAAAATTCTTTATCTTCTTTTATAATTTTTAAAATAGGCTTTATTCTAGGGTCTTGCCAGTGTGTTACAGGAATATCTTTATCTATATAGCCCTTATTAATTAAGTGCTCTTCAAAAGCTCCTACAACACCGTCTAAATCTAACACTACTTTTTTAAACTGTTTATTAAACCAAAAGGGTCTATCGTCTTTTTCAGGATGAGTTTTACCTAATTCTAAAAGAGAAAATAAACCCCACGCAGCATTTGATAAATTTGCAGTACCTAAATCTTCATCTATTTCTTTTCCTACTTTCCAATCACTTATATGCCTTTCTACAGAAGCAATTGTTTCCATAAAGCTTAAACCTTTACGCCAATTATTGGCACCAGAATCAATTACTTCCATAGATAAAGATTCTTTGATAGTTATTTCAGACCCCTTATGAAAATTACCATCTGAGTCCTTGTACAAGGTATATTTATGGGCCCCTTTAGTATAAGTGTCTCCTAAATATTTCATCGGACCTGTTGGTATTAAATCATACCTAATTTTACCTTTGTTATAACGCTTTCCGCTCATTTAAATAGAGTTAATAATTTTTTTAAAATCCCCACATTTTTTTTCTTTTGGTTTAAATCTTTTTTGTACTTAGGAGATTTTTCGTAAACCTCACTTAATTCAACGATTTGTCTTATATTATTATCCTCTTTAAAATTAAGCCTATAAAATAAAGATATTGATACATCATTTTTAGTTTTATAGAACCAAAGCCTAAAAATTTGGGGTGTTTTGTAATAACGAATCCCTGCATTTATTTGATTTATAATATTGCTGTTACAAATTACTTTTTCAAATGTTTTTACCATTATTTTTGTACTAATTCAAATCTATCTGGTGAACACCATTCAGTGTTTTGCCTAAATAAATTTAAATCTAAGTTTTCCAATGTATGTTTACATCTTATATAATTTTTATCCGTTTTTTTACCCACATCCACATGAACACAACCATTGTGTACAAGTAAATTGTGAACAGAACAAATTTCTCCTAACTTTAAATCCGGTTTTCCTTCTAGATTTTCATATTGTTTGTCATCTATTACTCTAACTATATCACCTATTTTAAGCATCTTTATAAAATTTTATTTGTTTGAAAATTACTGGTTTTGTTAATGTTTTAAAGGATTTAATTATTTTTAAAATACTTTCTGGGCCTTTTACTTTTTCAGCTTTAAGACTTTTTAAAAGAGCTTCTAATCTAATAAACTCTGTTTTAGTGTCTTCAATTTTTTTGTCCTCATGAAAATTTGAGGTTAAATTAAAATTACACGCATCATTTAATGATTGGACAAATTTTATACAACTTTTATCAGCAAAAGTATTATTACTACTCTGTACAGATTCTCTAAATAATAATTTGTTTAATAAGTCTTGTGTTGCTTCTAATAAAACCTCATTAAAAGTAAAATCTTTTTTAGTGTTAAGCTTTCTTTTATAGACTTCTTTAGAATTATAATTTAACATAGAAATAGTAGAATTAAAATCTTTGTAAAATTTACCATAAAATTTAAATGATTTATAACACTCTATTATGTTCTTAGTCATAAAAACGTATAAAGTATACATAGTTTTTCGTAACATCTCAGAATGTTCTAATACCGTATTTAATTTTAATAATTTACCATCTGTGTTATATATTTTTATAACCCTGTTTTCTATTATTATCTCTATACGAAGGCAATTTTCTGCCCAAGTAAATAATTCTGAGTAAGTTGTTGTTGGGGTATCTGTAATATCGGTTTTTAATGCTGGCTCAAATCCAAATTTTGCAAATAATTTTAAATACGTTTTTAATATTACGCCATCTTTTTTTATAATCATAATTTTTTATAAAATTTTCCTTCTACTAAAACTAAATTTGTAAATATCTTTACGTTTGATTGTGGTTTTTGTAACCCCCCGGTAATAAAATTTTTTCCTTTTACGTTTTTATGTATAGAGGCACAAGAAATTAAATACTCCTCTTCCACTAAAATTGATTTAATTACTAGGTGATCTACATTTCTTATATTTAAAATAGAATACTTGACTAAAATAGTTTTACCGGAAAAGTTTTTTCTGTACTCTGGTTTAACTCCTATATAATAATCTTTATATGTGTCGTAAAATAAACTAATAAATACATTTTTATTTCGGATTTTCCAAGAAAAGTCTCCTATATAAATACAATTTTTATCAACAAAAAATTTTATTAGTTTTTTATCCAAAGATTGTAAAGTATTCGTTTTAACTGGTAAACATTTACAAACAGAATTAGGCTTTCTAAAAGAATTACAGGCCCTACAAATTCTAGTATTTAAACACTTTGTTTTTTTTATTTCTTTTCTTTGCATATTCCTTTATTAAATAAATTTAATCTAAGTAAGTCAGTTTCGTGGATATAAAATATAGGAGCAATAATTTCAGTTTCCTCACAAAATTTTGATATAATATCAATAATCCTTGGCCCATTCAATAAACTTACTTTTGCCTTTAATTTTTGACTTTGTATGCTGGTTTTAGGTATTTCTTTATCACTAAACCCCGATTCGTATGAAAGACAAATTTCATCTACCCTAAAATAATTAGCTTTAAAGTATTCCAATAATTCGTGACCTTTTGTAAAGCTCACACAAGGATAACTTGCGTATAATAAACTAGCTTTAACAATTTTAACTACTTTATTGTCTTCTTTTATTAAAAAAGTGTCGTTTTTTGATAAATCAGCTATTGTTTCTGTACTATAATACTTATCTAAAAATAGTCTCATTATTTTAATTTTAAAGAATTAAAAATATGCTGAGGTAATATTTTAGAAACTATCGTTAAATCAGGTTTATAATACAACATCACGCCATATAAAGCTCCTAAAATAAAAAAAAATTCTGGGGGTAACTTTAATTTTATAACATCTAAAAGAGCTTTTTCTAAAGTATCATTTCTTTTGATAATACTAAAAATAATTTCAGAAGTGTGCTCTTTTTTAATAAGGGCCCTTTCTAAAAATACTCTTGGTGTTTTACCTATATCAGATTTTTTTGGTTCCTTTATAAATAAAAGATCTTGTGTTTCTAAAATATTTCCTGGATTTAAGTATCCCATTAATTCTAAGACATAATAAATATTTTTTTTCCCATAAAAGCCTCCATTTATAAAAGGAATTAAACAAACTAAAAAGTCTGAATTCAATGAATCCTCTATTTTTATACCCTCAAATAAAAAAGATCTTATTTCACTTGTATTTTCAGGGTACAAATTTAATAGCTTTTTTACTGTTTCTAAAATAAGTACAGGATCTAAACGATAACTTACACTTTCTTGTAATGCTAAAAAAACTAGAAAGTTATCGTCAATAATAAAAGGCACACCGAATCTCTGTGAAATCGTTATAGCTTTAAAAACTCCGTAAACTTGACTAGTCATCTTTTTCTATGGTTTTTATTATTAAGGTTTTTAAATTAGCTGGTACTTCAGAAAGCAACACGATATTTCCTGTAGTATCTTTTTGATATTCTATATTAATGAAAGTAACCTCATCCTCTATTTGTATTTTTATTTCTTTTGTCATAATTAAAAAATTGGGGGCTTTTGTACCCCCAATAATGTTTAAAATTTTCCTGATGATCCAAAACCTTTTTCATTTCTAGCAGTACTTTCAAGTACATCTACTGTAATAAATTTAACTTTTTCTACTGGACTAAAAACTAATTGAGCTACCCGCTCTCCCGAAGAAATTGTATAATCAGTAGTAGATAGATTAATTAATCCTATTTTAATTTCCCCTGTATAGTTACTGTCAATTGTTCCTGGAGAATTAATTACAGTAATTCCGTGGTTAATTGCTAAACCGCTTCTAGGCCTAACTTGCGCTTCATAGTTTTCCGGTAAAGAGATGTAAATACCTGTTGGAATTAAAACTCTTTCAAAAGGCTTAATAACTTTTTCTGTTTCTAAGTCACAATGTAAATCAACCCCTGCATCCCCTTCTCTTTGATAATTAGGATTTACATTTTTTGATTTATTTATAAGTTTAATATTTAGCACTTATATTATCGTAATAAAAATTATTTAACAATTTCTTTTTTTTTATAAAACTCATCTTTGTAGATAAAAAAATAGTAGATTTTTCTAATAATCGAGAAGGTTGTTCTGTTTTATCTCTTACATCCCAAATGTATATTGAAGGAACTTTAATAATTTCATTATTACAATTTAAAATTATATCCCCATCTAAAGCAGTGTTTACAATTTTACCAAAAGCTTCTAATTGAAAATCTTCTAAATATACACTACATGCTAAACTTTTAACTGTTTCCGTAATATAAAAAAATTTTCCTCCAAAAAATTCTAACTCTGTTAATTGTTTATCTTTTTTAAAGCCTGTATCGGACACAGTAAAAAAACAATCTTCAGTAATACTTTTTATATCTACTTTATCAGGGTCTAAAGATTTTAATAAAAGGTTTCTTTTACTCGCTTTTTTATGTAATTTAAAAAACTCTTCATAAATTTCAAGTCCTGTGTTAATATTACCAGAATAAATAATTCTTAATGGTGTATCAACTTCCTCTTTAGTTTTTTCTTTAATATTTATCGTCATGATTCACAGGATGCACAAGTTACTAAATTATTTACCATTTCTTTCGCTACACTTTGACTTCTTTGATAATAAAGAGTTTTAATTCCTAATGACCAAGCTTCAATAATTAATTTATTTACATCTTTTACTTCCATAGTAGAAGGTATATTTAAATTTAAACTTTGTGCTTGATCTATAAATTTCTGTCTAATGGAGGCTTGTTGGATGATCTCCAACTGACTGATTTCTTTAAAGGTTTTAAAAACATCTTTTTCCTCTTTTGTTAAAAAGTCTAATTTGTTTACAGAACCACTATCCATCATAATAGTTCTCCAAACATCTTCATTATTATAACCTTTTTCTTCTAAAATTATTTCTAGATATTTATTTTTTCGCATAAAGTTACCTTTAGCTAATCCAGCTTTAAAATAATTGCTGCTGAAGGGTTCAATACCCGGAGAGGCCTGTCCAAGAATTGCTGAACTCGATGTGGTAGGGGCGATTGCAAGTAGAGTAGTATTTCTGCGGCCTTTAGTGCCCTCTTTAGCGTCTTTAAAGATGGGAGCTGTACCAAACAGTTCTGCAAGTTTTACAGAGGCTTCATGGGCTTTTTCACTTATGTTTTTAAAAATACTATTTGTAAGTTGTTTGGACTTCATACCCTCAAAAGGGAGCATGTTTTTTTGTAGATAAGAGTGCCATCCGAGTGCTCCCAAACCTATAGCTCTGTGCCTAATTGCAAAATTTCTTGCGTTAGTAAGATAATAATTACCTTCTGTTTTAGCAATAAATTCCTCTAACACAGCGTCTAAAAAGAAGATTGCTGTTTCTACTGCGTCTGTATCTTTCCATTCGTCATACAATTCCAAGTTCATAGAAGATAGGCAACAAATAAAAGATTCGTCTTTAGTAGATGGAAGGGCTATTTCAGAGCACTGCCCAGTTAGTAATCCATTAAACATTCCCATATTTCTCTTAGGTTCTGTAAAACAATAAGTATCAGAAAGATCTGGAAGAGATTGTATATTAATAACAACAGCTTTAACTACTACAGAATCAGGAGTTTCCCATGTAAGCAACTCTTGTCCAATTTCTATATCTTTAGTTATAATTTGATCACCATTAATATCATACCATTTATGATACTCTGTGCAGTCCAGTCGTTTAGTTTCTGTAGATTTATCTAAATAAGTAACTTCTACCTCAACTCTTGTTAACTTTTGATTTTCTCCAGTCTTGAATACTTTAGTATTTGAAAATTCCTCTCCGTTCCATACTTTAATATCTTGCCCTTCTAATTTTTCAATATGAAACTCTCCTTTATCGGTAAGAATTTCGGTATAGGGAGCAACACATAGATTAGAGGAATTAATCTGTAAATTTAAATCCTTATAAATTTTAGGTTTGTTTCTATTTACATTATCAGTAAAGAAAATGTAAGGAGTTCCTTTTTGTTGTCTTGATTCCAGAATTTTAGACCAAACAATTCTTTTTTCTCTGTCTCCTTCGATCATTTCCTGCATCCAAAGATCTGTAACACATACCCCTGTAAATAAATTTTGTATAGGGTTTCCAACATTTTTAATTTCTAAAAATTCTTCAATGTCAGTATGTTCTACATCTAAATAAGCTGCAAAAGCGCCTCTGCGAACGCCACCTTGAGAAATAGTGTCCATTGCCGTGTCGAAAAGCTTCATAAAGCTAACCGCACCGCTACTTTTACCGTTATCAGTAACAGTGCTACCACGAGATCTTAATTCACCAAAGTAGCCAGATGTTCCTCCACCAATTTTGGTTTGCATAATAACCTCTCCTAACTTATGTGTTATTTCTTCAATTCCATCTGGTAAATGTACATTAAAACAGCTTATAGGTAATCCTCTTTCTGTGCCCATATTAGCCCAAATTGGAGAGCTTAAACTCATCCAACCCTTAGCTATCAAGTCTTTAAACTTTTCTGCTAATTGAGGCATTTTAAGACGATTTGCAGCTGCCTTAGTTATACGATCTACAGCGCCTTCTGTTGATTCCCCTTTTAATAAGTATCCTCGATTTAGTATCTGCTCACTCTCTTCATTGAGCCACCAAAAATTTGTATTTTCCATATTTAAATTGTTTTAAAACAAGTCTTCGGGACTTATTGATTTGTCATGTTTTGTGTAATCTGTGGGTCTTTTCGCGAAAAAATCATCCATTGCGTTTGAATAAATTTCTTCATTAAACCATTTCATAGGATATAAATCTTCGTTAGCAACATTAAATAATTTAGGTATATTTAATTTAACTAAAGCATCATCTAGTCTACCTTTCATGAAATCTAATAAATTCTTTTTACTAAAAAATTCAAATTCTCCCAATTCAAATATCCAATCTAAAAGATTCTCTTCTAATTTTAAATATTCTTTAATTGTAGCGTAAACAAATTCAATATTAATTTCATGACCTTCTTCTTTTAGTTTATTTAAAATGTATATTCCTGCGCTTGCGTGAAGTTCTTCATCAACGCTTGTCCAAGCAATGACATTACTTACGTTTTTCATTAAACCTTTAAAACGAGTAAAAGCTAAAATTATAGCAAATTGTGAAAATAAACTACAGTTCTCAATAATAAGAATAAAAAACAATATTTTGCTAACAATATCTTTACTAGACATGTTTTCTTCTATAGCATTTAACTTATCTTGAAAAACTTTTAATTTAATTATTTTCTCATATTCATCATTATAACCTAGTAACTCATTTAATTTTGCATAAGCTTGAGAGTGTATCCACTCATTGTGGGCAAAAGTACTTCCCAAACCGTTGAATTCTGGCTTTGGAAGTATACTGTAAAGATTTCCCCAAAAAGTTTTTACTCCTACTTCAATTTGAGATATTCCTAATAATGATCTTTTTACAGCTTCTTTTTCAATTAAACTTAAATTACTGTGGAAGTCTTGAATATCAGCAGTAAAGTTTAGTTCTGTTACAGTCCAAAAAGATTTGTCTATTGCGTCTGTAAAATTAACTACTTCCGGGTACTCAAATGGTTTATAATTTACTCTTTTTTTAAAAATATCCATTTATGGGGTGTTTCTTTATAAATTTTAAGTTAAACAATATCGAAAAATATATAACTAGCTCCCTTTTGTTAAGTGTTTTTATATCTATAATATCAAAATCTTTGTTGAAGTGTTCGTAAAACTTTCTTAACAAAATTTTTAATGGGAATTTTACAATTAAATAAAAATTTTTTATACAAAAAAAATCAAAATAACCTTCTTTGTATGTTTGTAACCTTACTAGTTCAGCCAAATTTATTGGATTAAAATGTAAATTGTTTAGATAATTATTAAAAATTGAAAGTTCTAAACTAAATAAATCACCTAAACTGCGTATTACAGGTGAAGTACATACATGTATAACGTACCCGTTATTTTTAAAACCTCCTAACTTTTCTATGGTCATAGACCCTTTAAAAATATGTCTATCCATATTTCCGTATTCTAAAATACTACCCCAAAAATCAGGCCCCATTATAGAGGAGGCCCAATGAAACCCGTTTGATGATGACTTACTTGATCTAGGGTTAAAAGAATTTCCTTGATTTTTTACTTCTTCTTTAATTAACTCCTGTAAATGTAGAGGAAAATCTGCATATATACTAAGAGTTGGCTTTATTTCTTCCAGCATGTGTCTATTGTTAAATCTGAAACCATTTTTACATTTGTTAAATATTTATTTCCTACGTTCTCCATAATATTTTTTACATTTTCTGCAATGTCTTGCCTTCCTATTGGTATAACAAAATCTAATTCATCATGTACAGTGAATAAAAGTTTAGCAATATTTCCTATTGATTCAAAATATTCTATAACTTCTATAATTGCTTCTTTAATCATATCTGCATTGGTTGCTTGCACAGGCATATTTTTAGCTTGTCTTTCTACCTCATGCGCCTCCATCTTACCTTCAAAAAAGTCAGAAAACCATCTTCTTCTATTTGTTCTTTTTGACCCATTTATGTAATAATTTTTTGTTGCAAATTTTGCACTATCAGTTAAATAACGGTCTAAAGTTGGTAATGTTTTTTTAAGTTGCATATATACTAGCTTTGCTGTTTCTATCGGAATATTTAAAATTTGGCTAATTCTTTGTGGTCCGCCGCCGTAAATATAACCAAATAAGACAGCTTTATGGGCTGTTCTATATTGTTTATTTATTTCGCTGGTAACAATTAAATCGGGGTCGTTTAAAATAATTCTAAAAGATACCTGTGCTAATACACTATGGAAATCTAATCCTTCTGAAAATCCTTTAATTAATACTGATTCTTGTGAATCAGAAGCTGCTACACGTATCTCTGCCTATAGTTTTATTCTATTTGGACTATCCCTTGAACTTTCCATAAAATGGTTAAGTCCCCACTATTATAGTCTCTGCACGTCTCTATTTGTTTAATTTACCTTAAAGGTCAATAGATTTCGCTCAGGGTTGTCGACACGTTTTCCCTGAATTTAAGTGGTTTATTTTCCAATATATTTCTATAAAGTGTGGCGCTATGAAACTTTCTTTTTATATAAGTTTCAGTGTCTTTGTACATGTTATCAAAACATTTTAATACTTCTGAGTCTTTATGTATAGTTATTTGATAAATATTTTTAGATTTGTACGTTTTAAAATCAATTTTATTTAATTTTAAAAATTCTTGGATTTGATCTTTAAACTTTTCGGAAATTGTAGCTATTTGAATTCTACAACCTTTATTTTTATTAATACCTGAAATTGATCCATCTCCATCAACAAACCCTCTAAACATATCCCATGTTATTGGAATACTCAAACATAATGTTTCACTTTTTTTACTTGTAATACCATAAGAAATTAATCTTTGTGTTACAGTTTTATTTCTAACACTTATTCTTACTTGTGTTGAATTGAATTTAGTATGTTTTTGATAAGCTATTTTATTTTTTGTTTTTAAAAAATCTTTGTACTTAACAATTATATCTAAATCTTTTTCATGTAAAGATAAAGTTATACGTGAATTAACTATACAACCATCAGTAGCTAATAAGCCTAAAAAATAATTAACATCTCTATTTTTCAGATTTTCAAATAAAATATTATTTATTGAACTTTTAGATTCAACTCGTAATTCTTTATAATATTTAATTAAAATTCTTTTAACAGAAGTTAAATGTTTGTTTAGTTTTTTAGCTATATCAACAGGATATAAACCTGATTCGTATAAATTTTTAATGTCTTGATGCAATTCGTACATAGTATCCTTTTATTTCAATATATGAAATATTTTTGATACTATCAATTTTTATTTTTACCACTTAAATCTGAACTACAAAATAAATAACCTTCATCAGGGATAAAGCAGTTTCTAATTTTATTATCGGCCGGAATATTTTGAAGGTTAACTCCCCAATTCATTTTTTTACCATCAGATTTAGTATCTCCTGAACTAAGTCTACCTGTTTCAGTATTTACTTGACTAAAACTGGTGTGAATTTTTCCAGTAATACTATTTTCAATTTTAAAAAATGTTTCTCCATAAGTAGAAAGTAATTTTTCAATTTGTCTAAGACCTTTTACTTTATTTCCATCTCCAACTAATAATTCAAATAGGTGTTCTAAAGGATTCCCTATGTTTTTTTTATTATACTCTAATAAGGCATCCTCTCCTGTACTGTCTAGAAAAATCTGACAATAATAAGCTATTTGTTTAATTTGAGTTGGGGAAGACCAATTTATTCTAGCTTTTTTTTCAATGTCTATAATTGTATCGTCAAAAAATAAATTTTTCTGTGTTACCTTTAAACGGTCTTCGTCTACCTTTACGTCAAAAGAAGCATAAGAAAGAGCTTTAAATTTTTTAGACAAATTAAATAATTCTTTATCTAAATTAGATATCATATTTAAACGCTCTGCTTCCCAATCCTGTATATTTTTAGTCCATTTTTCATGATCTATTTTTACACCTTCTAATTCCATTTGTACAAGACAAAGTAAAAACTTATTTTCTAATTCAGATAAAAACTCCATATTATATTTTACTAGGCACTCTTCTATTTTAAGTTTTATGTCTAGCAAATATTTTACATCTCCCTCAGCATAAACTATCTCTTCTTCAGTGAATGGAGAGTCATCAGGTTTGTTTATAAAAGAGTTTCTAACTTCTTTATCTAAAATTTCTCCTATATAAAATTCAGTTAAATATTTTAATGAGTATTTTTTACTTTTTATACCATTCCAAATTAATCTGCTGTTTACATAGGTACAAAAAACGCTTTTAAATTTTACATTGTAATGATATGTTAGAAATTTACAGTCAAACTTTAAGTTATGTCCTACTATTGTTTTTTCAGTACCAATATATTTTAATAACGAAGAGATTTGTTTTTTAGGAATTGTTCTAAGATCTAAAACCCATGTTTGTTTATCTCCTTTTATTATCAGTAACAAAGGTTTATGAAACCAACAATTTAAACCTGTTGTTTCTATATCTAATGGTATAAAAGTTAAAAGGGATATGTCGTTAAACATATCCCTTTTTAAGCTTTCATAGTTTTTAGAATCTAAAAACATTATGGATTAATACAGAAAGTATCTAAAAATAAAGCGATCTCGTCTTCTTTTCTCATTTCAATTTGAAAGTATCTTTGAACTTCTTGAAGTTGTTCAATTACCGCTCCTTTAGAGTTTCTTTTGTAACCTGCTTTAGTTACTAAAGGTAAGAATTGTTTATATTCTTTAGACGAATCCATAACAACAACTAAAATATTTTCTGTCTTATCAAAATAAGCTTCTAATACATTAGATGGGGTTACAGAAATTAATGCCCAAGAATCTTCAATAACTTCACCTTTTTCATCTCTTAGGTAAGTTGCGTATTTAAATAGTGTTTTCATTTATAAAAAATTAGGAATTCTAAAAGTCTCATTTGCTAAATTTATTTTAGGACATAATTCCCCACTTTTTGATACATCTTCTTCAGATTCTCCCAGCTGCTTTGCGCAAAGCTTAAAATCCTCTGTCTTTGGATTAAAAAAGTAGTTTAAAATAACCGAATCTTTATTAAGTCTTTTAAAATGCCAATCTTTTATTTTCTTTTTAGATTGTGCACTTAATTGTGAAATTTTACCGCCTTTAATTTTTTCGATGTCCTCTTTTAATGAGTCATCACTAAAGACGTAAATGTCTACTCCTTCATTACAAGTATAATTTACTAAAGAAGAGTTTTTTAAAACGTTATTATTAATAAAGTCTTTATAATAATCTTCTTGGTCTTTTTTTATTACTAACGCTATTGTATCTTTATATTCAGAATCTGAATCTTCGTAAAAATAGGCCTCAAGACCTTTATTTTTATCCTCAATATAAGGAATATTATATAACGGCAGTATAAAATGTTTTACTTGTTTTATTGGTGTTCTATATAATTTTAAAAAATCCATTAATTAATGTAGATTATTTATAGTGTATTACATACTCTCTATAAAATCTCATTTATTTCCCTTCGCATATCACGCCATAACCACGATCTTTACTTTTATCTTTTATACACAGTATGCCCATAAAAAGCCAGCTGTTGATTTTCTTTTATTTTTACATACCGCACATATATTAGGCACGTTTGCTCCAGAAGCATTTGCAGCCTCTTGTATAGAGTCATATGTTTTGTAAAAAGTGCCATCTTTATATAAACAATTTACTTTGATTTTTTTTAAAGACGGTTTTCCTAATTTTACCATTCTTTGTTTAAATCTAGTTTCGTCTGAAGCCTTTATACCTTTGTTTGGGGCCTGTCTTTTTTTACCTACTAGTTTTAAAATTTCATTATTTAACTTAACTTGTTTTCTAGCTAAATTTAAATTTTTTAAATATATAGGTAAATTTTTATCTTTATTTTTAATGTGCGTAGCTTTTATTTTTTCTTTGTGTTCGCTTGTTAATGGCCGCCCTTTAATAGGTATTGCCTCTTCTTGTAAATTAAATCCCTCTTCAAAAGCTTTATATTCTTTTATTTTAATAGTTTCTAATTTATAAATATCAGATAATTCTACGTTTGAAATTAATACTTCTACATTTAAACACTCTATACCATACTTATTAATAAAATTTTGTAATTTACTATTAGGATGTTTTTTATTAATTAATTCATTAATATGAGAGTTTATTCTTTTATATAAATTTTTACTTGAGCCTATATAACATCTAGAATCAATCTGGGATTGAATTTTATAAATACCAGAAACTTCGTAATATAAAGTTCTATCTAAATTTTTCATAATATAGTTATTAAAACCCCCGCTAAATTTTTATCTACTGTATAGTATTCGTTGTCAATTTCTACAGGAAATGGAACTATTTCATTGGTATTATCATCATCTATCCAATTATTTTTTACCATTAAGTCAAAAATAATTTGACACATATTTATAAAGTCCCATTTTCTTTTTGAATCCCTAATAAAATGTAGCCCTATTTTAAAAGGTTTACTTTTATTTTTTATTAAGGATAAAAACTTTTCTTTTTGTTCTATGAATTCGCTCTCAGAACTTTTTACAAATTTTTGAGTAGTTTTAGAATGGAAAGATTTTTTTAATTTATAATTAAAAATTCTGCTATTTTTTGATGAGGGCACATTGCCATTTATTTTGATAAAATCCATACTATAATATACGTATTAATTAGATCAAAAACAAACTTTTTTTATAAAAAATAAAAGAAAATAAACAGAGTTTACATTAAATTATAAACTCTGTTTATTTTATGTTGTTTCTAAAACAGGTAATGGGGCATATTTAATATTAAATATTTCCATTAACTCTGTCGCTAACTCTAAATTATCAAAGTTTATTGCCTCAATAATTTTTTCTTTGTAGTACTCAACGGTTTCCATGATTTCAGTGTCAACTAAACCAAGAATAATTTTAGCTTGATTAAACACCCATTCTAGCCCCTCTTTTGAAGACCAGTAACAGTTAGAAGGAGATCTTGCTTCAACTCGTCCTTCTACACATCTAAAGGCCCCAGCTGCCCCATAAAGTTTTCTTCTCTCTATATTACTTTGATTAAAAATTAAAGGTAACGTAATAAAAAGATCTGTTAACTTTACTATTTGAACCATTTGCTTATAGGTAAGAGTAGGCATTCCAAAATGTATATGGGCCCCTGATGATCTGTAAGGAGTTTTAAACTTTGGAGATTTATTTGGTTCTCCATTATTCCATGCATTAAAATCTATCGAACATCCTCCTGTACTTGCTTTCTCCGGGGCTAATTCTTCTTTGGTAAATTCGGCATAACTACAACAATCAATTACGATATTTTCAGGTAATTCTTTTTGTAGTAAATCTTTTACGGTGGAAAAGTTTTCCCAACATTTGTCTAAGCCATCTTCGATATTGACTGGTGGTAACACTATTTCTAGTGTTACCATGTCATTTTCAACCGTACAGTCTGGACAAATTTCTCGTCCATTACTCTTATCCCCAAAGTTATAAGTTAATCCAGATACATGTCTGTTTAGATTTGTATCTAATAATAAAAACTCTGGGTCAAAACCTAATTTAAAGTCCTTTAAATTAAGGTTGTTTTTTAATTTTACCACCATTCAAGTATAAATCAAATACAAAATCTCCTAAATTTTCTCCCGGTAAGTCTTCTAGATGTCCTTGATAAAGAAATATATTCTTTTCTCTGTGAATTATTACTTCTGGTACACTGTAGTCAGTGATAGCTTGTTTACCTTGTAATTCTTCCGCAAACGCAATAATTTCTAATTCTTGTGGCAAATTATTTGGATCAGCACATTGATGATGCCTAGAATTTGTATGACGGCTTTGTTTTTCCAAATACTCATAACCCTCTGTAAATGCAAGAGTATGTGCTATATGAGTATTATGAGCAGACTGAGAATGAAAAGGTAAGTCTTGTGTTAATTTACCACCATACAACGCTACTACGGTTTGTAATCCACGACAACACGCAATTATTGGAATATCTTCATCAATATATCTTTGTAGCATGGTTTTGTCAAAAAACTCTAGCATTAAATTTGGATTGCCAGTAAGATAACTAGGAGTTTCTCCATATCTATGTGGATCTACATCTGCACCCCCAGGTAAAAATAAGAGATCTATTGGCATAACCTCATTCATTTGAGGTGTTAAAATTAAAGGTATTCCAAATCTTGAGACATACTCTATATATGGTGTTTTTACACCAAAACCACTTGTTCCTAAGATCCAGCCCGGTATGCCTATTATTTTTTTATTCATTTTAGTTTTTTTTTAATTGTATTCGTTCAATAGGAATTCTTCTTGTTATTCTGTAATTTCTTTGTAAAGTATCCTGAGGTGAGATAACTTCTTTATTTAATAGTTTAAGTAAATAACCTCCAAATATTTTAATACCTATGTCAATATACCAATCAGGATGTGTTTGAATACAGAGAGAATTTGTTTTTTTAAAATAACAAGTCTCAATTTCCATAAAATTTTTTGTGAATGTTATTTCTTTATTATCCCCATTTAAATAACGGCCTGTAAAATTAGATGGAGCTATCCCAATTATTATACAGTTTTCATCTTCTTTTGGCAACATCATTTGATGGTGAGAAGATGGTATTAGAATATCCGTGCCATAAATATCTATATAATTATGGGGAGCATTATGTTTTTCAACATGTTGTATTAATTTTCCACCGTTTAAAACAGTGAGAAGTTGTGCTAATGTTATCGTAAAGGCTCTTTATCCTCTACTTCTTATACTTTTTTTTGTATAAGGTCAGACTATATCATAATTTTATATTTGTTATTTCAAATTATTTTTATTATATTGTAATATATAACATAATAATCATATTACAATGAACGAGAAATTATTAATTTTAAATTTAATTAAACAAGGACTAACTAATAAAGAAATTGCACTTAAACTCCACAAGAATATAGATTTTGTAAGAAGAATAAGAGAACAAAGCAATTTACCATGTGCGTTAGTTATAAGGAAACTTTTAGAACATAAGGAATTTAAAAATTTTTTTACTGATTTATATTTAAATAATCAAAAAATTCCTGATATAATTTTAAAGTTACAAAAACATCCTTTGTTTATAAGAAAAAAAATTAATACCCAAAGAGTATGTGAATTACGTAATTTTTATAATTTACCTCATAAATTATTTCAAAATATATATTTAAGTGATTTAGATAGAATAAGAGGTTATATTATAAGAAATATAAAATATTCATCTAAAAGAAATAAAAATAATATAAATGATGATTTTAATTTACATTACTCTGACATTGAATTACCTGAGGTATGCCCTTTATTAAATATCAAATTGGATTACACTTCAAAAGGTAATTCAAATAAATTTAATAGGGCCACTGTAGACAGGATAGACAACTCTAAAGGGTATATTAAAGGAAATATATGGATAATTTCTCGTCTAGCAAATTCTATGAAAAATGCAGCAGATTTTTTACAACTGCAAAATTTTTCTAAAAATATTAATAAAATAATTGAACATTATAAAATTCAGGGCGCTCTTGGCAGTATTACTGACGTATTTCCAGATATAACACTGAAAACTTAGTCTCGACTGCTAGTCGTTGCACTTTCATTAAAATTTCTTTTAATGCTTAGCTCAGGATTGGCGTTTCAGCGTTCCCTGAATTCACCCTGTTTAACGTGGGCCACATTTAACCCACGGCATACACCTACACAAATTAAACCTAGTTTTTGTGCTTTGAAGTAATCTTCCACTTCTTCTTTATCTCTTTTTAAATCAGAAATATTTGTATATCTCCCACGTTTTTCCCCGTACATAATAGGGTTTATATCTGTTCCTCCATTAAAAAGTATTACTTGTGCCTCTTCAAGCGTATTTACTCTTTTACCGCCGATTTTATTCAACCATTCAAACTCTTCAATTTGATTGGCAGATATAAAAAAATTAAATAATTTTTCTTTTTGCATTTTTAATATATTTTAAAATCGTTTAGTAATTTACTGTTTTTAATGTCTACTTTAAAAATTTCTTTTCTTTTCTCCCAATAAGTGATTAATTTTGAGGCTTCTTTTGTTTCAAAATAATCAGAAATTACTGTTTTTAAAGTTAACCCATCAATGTTTTTCATTGGGTGTAATTTTTCGGCGTATTTAATTATTGCAACAATTAATGATACCCAATTAATAAAGGCGTTAAAACTAGAAGTTCCTTCCATTATTCTAAATTCCATTGTTTTTACAGGCTTAAGTAGAAAATTAAAAAAATTAACTATAAAGTACCTTGCTGGAATATTATACTTAGGAATGCCATCATAAACAGAAATGTTTGATTTTTTACAGTAATATGTTTCTCGTAAAACTTTTTTAAACAACCCGTTTTCAACTTGTCTTAATTCTAAAGAAGAGTGGGCTTTTTCATAGCCTCTTCCACCATTTGAACTCGCAAATATTTTTTCAACATTTTTAGTCAACCCAGATTTTAAATTTCCTCTGTTTAAAGTAAGATCTAGTTTTGGTAATGGTGCACAATACCTTTTTCCGTTCACTTCTTGATTACGTGTTTGAGGAAATGCTTGGTAAAGCTCATTTTGTAAACTAAGTAATACTTTATAAATATTAGAAATAAATAGGTTATCTGTACGTAAATTGCCTACATGGATATGTGTAGAACAAGTATGATCTACACTAGTACGAGTTTCAAGGATTTCCATCATATTTTTAACTTTATGAATACCTCTGTAATCAAAAATCGGTAAAGATGCTAACTCTGATCCTGTTTCAGCCACTGAGCCGTCTCGTAATCCTACAAAATTATTTAAAAAACAATCTTCAGGTCTAATATAGCCATTTGAAAATTCTAATTCTACGCCAAAAGAAAAATCTTTGAGATATTTACGATAAAATTTTAAAAGATCAAAGTTATTTTTAAACTTTACATCGTTACTCGCTTCTTCGATTTGTTTTAAATAATCTTTTTTATAATCTGATACATTGTATTTATCTTTAAAATTAAAATGTTTTACATTATTAATTTTTTTAATAGAGCTTAAATCATAAATTTCATTTTTCTCATAAAAAATACCATCTAAAAAAGATTCTATAAACCCATTTTTAATAGCAGCAGCACTATTTATAAAAAAGATATCATTACAAATTTTATTTTTTAACTTTGTTTTTATAGCTAGTGTATTGTTTTTAGAAGCAATAGCTCCAAAATTTATTGTTATTAAATCTCTTCCTTCTGCTGTTTGTAACTTTTCATTAATTAAGGCGGATTGAACACAAAATTGTAAATTAAACCCTTCATTTTTAAAGTATATTAACCTTAAATTTTCATCTAATGCACAATAATAATTCTTTCCTGTTATAATTTTGTACCCCTGATTTTTTACAAAACCGATTTCAGGATCGGAAAGGTTGTATTTCCAACCATCTATTTCAATTTTTTTCATTTTCTATGTTAATGTGGTATAAGCCAAAGTCTCCAATTCAATGTCATCTTCTGTTATTAAACCTGTTAAAAGGTCGTCTATTGAAATAAACTCTAACACATAAAGTGTAATTATACCTATAATAAAACAAGATTTATTTGCTGGTATTACAGATTCGAGATGTGTTAAAAACTCTTTTCTAGTTCCTATAAAAAATGTCTGAAATATAGTACTTTCTGGAGAATTAAATAATGACGAAAGTTCTGTGCAGCTTAAATACAATAATTCTTCTATTATCATCAATAAATCTGTGTTTTCAACATTTATTATATTAAATTCAGCTAATACTACACTTTGCCAAATAAAGTTTAGCCCTTCGTATTTAGTTAAGACGTTAGAAAATACATGTAAAAGAGCTAAAATAAACTCATCCATGTTAACCATAATATTTGATTCTACTGCTTTTAAAATTACGGTTTTCCATAATTGACTTAATGAATCAATATCTGGATTATCTAATAGTTCTTCTACGATTAAAATAATTTCAGCTCTAGCATAGTTATATGTTCCTTGAAAATAATAAAGATTCAACTCTGAAACAGTTGTAATATTACTAGAACAAGTTCCAATTAAACCACATGGAGGTAATTTAAACGCAACAGAGCTAGATCCACCTATTAATTTATTTTGATAATATATGTTATGTAAACCTTTTACTGGGTTTGAAGAATAATTACTTACCTCTACTGGAGCCATCTGTATTATAAATTTAGCTTTGTATGCAAGATCTGGATATTCTGTAATCATCTCATTATAAAAAGCGTCATCTGTAATATGATTACCAAATAAAAAATTAAATGTTTCACCATTTTGTAGTTTATGACTGCCATGAAGAAATTCTTCCGGTTTTTTTGGGTTTAAACAATATTTTAATGAGTTGGTATCAAAAAATATTTCTATTCCGTGAAATCTTTTTGAATCTTTAATATGCCCAGATAATTTATCAGTCAATTTGCTTTTATACATGTGCTTATTAAAATTCCTCTGATGTGCAGGACTATAATCTATCTCACCTCTTGAATAGAAGGGTGCAATGTATTTTTTGAACTTAATGGTTTTTGTTAGTACGGAATTTTCATATATATGAATGGCATTGTCCTGATATTTTTGTATCGAAAAGTCTTTTTCATCACTAAAACTAGTTACAGCCGTTAAACTATCTTCCTTTGAAGATAACCAAATATCACCAGCTACATCTTCATATACAAATAGTGGTCTTTCTATGTCCTTTGATATATAAACTTTTCCTGGCTCATCAGTCCAGTAAAATATTGATGTACAAGCACCTTCATACTCAGAGAAAAAATTAATAAAATCTTCTTTGCCTAGCTTGTGTAAAATTTTTGCAATATGCTGAGAATCAGAATCATTCGTTAACATTTTAGTACCGTACTTTGTACTTAACTCTTTAATATTAGTTACTGTACCATTCATAACTAATATAAACTCCGGCTTTTCTGTTGATTGGTACTTAATTGTATCCCCATCACTATAAACTATAATAGGGTGGGCCTGTTCTTTAGAGTTAATTCCAGCCGACTTCTTCCTTACATGCCCTATTGCAATACCTTTTTTATAATAGTTAATTGTATTTTTTGTTATAAAGGTATCAATAGAATCTACTGATTTATAAACATTTCCATTTAGGGAGATGCCAGTTGCATCTCCCCCACGGTCCTTATTTAACAATAACAACAATTTAAACTTTGGTATATCTATTTTATTTTTTCCTAAATAAGCGACTATTCCGCACATATTATTTTTTTAATTTTAGTTTTCAAAATGACTTTCTAACCAAGCATGAGACTTTGGGCTTGTATAAGATTTCCAATCCCAATGTTCACGTCTTGTGGGTTGTCTTCTTAACCATTCAAAGTATTTAAGATACTTTGACATAGTAAATTCAGAAGACGTTAATGTAGGAGCAGTGTTTACTTCACATACTACTATTCTAGGTACGTTTAATTCTTGATAGTTATCACATACCATCACGTCTACGCCCCCCCAATTTAATCCCAATGCTTCAACTGCTGCTAGAGCTGTTTTACAAATATAATTTTTCCAATCACTGTGAGGAATATTTTGAAATGCAAGATGTTGCTGGTGAAAGTTCCAAGCGTGTGATTCAGGGTTTGTGGGTGAGGGCTTTTGTAATATAGAGGCAATTTTACCATGCATACAATGTACCCTGAACTCCCTGGTTTTATGGTAAACTTCTGACCAGTAAACACAGTTTTTATTATTTCTACTATTTTGAACTTCTTGTATATTATTACAAATATGAAATTCTTTTCCTTGCCCATGTTGTTTAGGGCGGCCTATTACAGGCCAAACTACATTAGACGAATTACTTTGAATATCTGAAAAAGAATAAGTTTTTGGAATAGCTATATTAGCCGCTTCTAGGGCCTTTCTAGCAGCAAGCTTATCATTTGCCAACTTAATAGCGTTAGCTTTGTTATACACTATACAATTTGATGTATCGGCATTTGATGTACATCCCCAACGAATTAAAATACCGGAATCAATTTTTAAATTTAGATTTTTAACTTTTTTTCTTAATTTTAAATTTTCTGGATTTTTTCTGTGGACAAAGCCTTCGAAAATTGCTGATCTAATGATTAGTTCAGAATTTTCTGTTTTTTCAAACACTTTTTTTTGAGACGGTCTTCCGTGTCTTGCTACTAAGATATTTAATTTGTTTTCTGGCATTTTGTTTATTTATTTCTGTTTACCCAATCTCCGTCTTCTACAATTCTATCTTGTTTCACTGAATGATCGTATAAATATAATACTGCACCACCTTCTTCTAATTCAATTACTTTTTCAGAGTACCCTGCACCTAGTTCCATGCCTCTAATACTCATATAACATTCTTTAGAACATTCAAATAAATCTACTTTTAACTTTCCGCTGCCTTCTTTAATTCCTGGATATGAGCCTAAAGAATAAAGATCGTAACCATCTAATTCAAGACTTTTTACGTATTTGTAACCTTCTTTGTACTGTCGTTTAAAAGAGTCATGGTTATACTCACCTACTCTTAAACTCCCGTAGGTTAAAACTAACTTTTTATTTGTTTCCATCGTTTTTAAATTAAATTTTTATTCCAAAGTCTGTAAAAATTGAACTAATTCCTCTTGCGACTCAAATTTATAAGTCATTCCTTCATAAGCTGGTACTGCTTTCTGATTAAAAAATTTTGCAGGGTTTTTAAGACAAGCTACAATACCTGAATTATTATGAATCTTGTTAATACTGGAAAAATCTTTAAACGAACTAATAAATTTTTTTGATTTAATTTCTTTTAAAACAAAAATAGCGGCACTTCTGTAACCAGCGTCATTACCAAAAAGTTCACCTTTTTCTAAGAATTCTTCTGGTGAAACACTTCCTTTGTATTTTAAACCAATTCTTACTAAAAATGTAAATAAGCTTATAATAACAGGGTGTGAAAATACGTCTTTACTAATTCTAATTACAAGAGTTTTTTTGTCATCTGAAACACTTGTTTGTATTTTTTTAAAGTATAATTTAGTTAATATAGAAAATCCATTTAAAAATTTTAATAGATTTTCTTCTTTTACGTCTAAATCATTAAATGGTCCGCTATGATTTTCACTACTTTGCTCTTTAATAGCTACAGTATAAAAACTATCCTTTAATATAGGTTGTAACTCATTTCTATAAGTAAACCCATATAAGTCATATGTTTTTCCCATTATTTCAGCCCAAAACATATCTTGAATAAAATCTTTACATACAAAGGGCGAATGTAATGCTCGCCAAACTTTTTCCTTGTCTTGTTTAACAAAACTCCATTGTATAAAACTTCCTGCTATTTCAGCTAAATTTTTATACGGTTTAAATTCTACTATCATTTTTTATATAATATTATTTATTTTTGGCACAATTATTTCTTTAATAAAACTAACGCCATATTTTTTAATAGCGTCACTTACATCTTTCTCATAATTTAAATATACAAATGGTATGTTATAATTTTCTTTATAATATAACATTGCTTCTATACCTGCGGGGTCATTGTCTAAACATGTAAAATTTAGTTTTAATCTTTTTATTTCTTCTTTTGTTAAATAAGTAGTTTCAGAATTTGGCGCATAACTATCTATATATAACTCAAGTTTGTTAAAACTTAAAATATCTTTTTTACTTGAAAGTAACCCTCTATATTTAAAGCCCCGTTCAAAACCTTCACCTTCAATTATAGAAGCATTTACAGTTATAAACTTTTGATCTTTATTTAAAGGTTGATATATTTTATAAAGCTCACCTTTCTTAGTATAATAACCATAAAGAGCTGTATTTTTTATTACAAAAGATTTTTCATTTACTGTCATTAAGTATTCGTAAAGTGGAATAACGTTAGCTAAATTTAAATCATTTAATGTGATTTTAAACTGCTCCCAAAATTCTTTATCACTTTTATTCCAGTGTCTTTTTACTTCTTTTATCTTAAAAAGTTTCTTTTTTAAAGGAGCAGCAAAAGCCGGTAAAATTTCAATAGAGTTTTTATTTTCAGCGAAATCTTCCCTAAGTTTTTTTATTGTTTCCTCTTTAGTTAAACCCGGATTTTTAAGTAAAATAAATTTTAAGGCAAGAGAAAGCGCATTACCACTTTCTCTTGTTCTTAAATCTTTCCATAAAACACTTCCGTTTTCAACTGTAAAAAAACCAAAAGAGGCATTATCATCTATTCTAAAAGGAGAACTTATCTTTGTAGGTAAGTTCGCAATATCTAAGTTTAAATAATTTTTATATATCCAAGAATCTGGAATATCCTTTATACTGGTAATTTTATTTTTAGTCGTAAACAAGTGTTAGTGTTTTAAAAAGGTAAATCATCAGCAGCAGCAGCGCCTGCCCCTGAACCCATATAAGCTCCTTGAGCTACATAAGGACTATAGTGGTACTTATCTGTTTTATCAAATGGTTTTACTGTATCACCTATAAAGTTGTATCGTGGCAATCTTAATTTAATACGAACATCCCCATTTTGATTAACGTACTCTTCCCCACCAATTAACCATTTAAGTCTTTTGTCTTTAAGTAATTTTTCTACTTCAACTACGTATTCTTCAAACGTTGGTTTTTCAATAGCATCCATCTGTTCTCTAACTCCTAATTCAATTGCAATAGGAAGAACTCTTTCAGTAACCCATGCCATTTTAGCTGAATCATCTTTTAAATAAATAGAAGCCTGTACTCTTCCTACTCTTCCTTTTGCATCATCTACAGGTTTGAAGCCAACAACCTCTACGGGATCAGTCTCCATTTGAAAAATTACTTGCTTTGAACCGGATCTTGCCTCTTTTAACTCAATTGATTTAATTGTTGCAAATTGGTCTCCTAATTCCATATAAGGAGAAATAGCTACTGGGGCCTGTGCGTTTTTTGTATTGAACATGTTTTGTCGTTTATTTTTGTATTTTAAATGGTTCTAAGTTTTCTAAAAACTTTCTCAATTCTTTTCCGTGATTCTCATTTAAAATCTCATAAAATTCATCATTAAACACCTCACTTTTTCCATCAGAATTTAACCTATTTTTTGTTATACGTGCGTTATGATCTTGGTCAACACTAAATTGTATATCAAATTCATATTCTACACCTTCTCTCGTAATAGGTGCGAGCCCTTTTTTTACAGGGACTTTTTTACCGTTTAAATCCTCTAGTACAAAATCTTGTTTACTACGTACTGTACAAACAATATGTATGTCACTTTGTATTATAGTGTCTAAAAACGCCTGATGTCTAGGTGTTATTTTTGCCCAAGCAGTAAATGAATTTGCTCCTTGAACTTTTTCTTTTTCATCTAAGAGTGTTGCCCATTCTTGTGAAAGTCCGTCTATGATTAAAACCTCATAACCAGATGCTACACAAGATTCTATAGCTTTTATATACTTTTCAGGTAAAAATGGTTTTTGCATTTTCGCCATATAAAAAGTATAAGTATCTGCATAAAGAGCTGATTTTCCTCCTTCTGTGTCTATAACTGCAATTTTTCCACCTTCTTTAACTAATCCTTGCGCTAATTTAAGCGCACTTAATGTTTTTCCCGCATTTGACGGGCCATCAATTAAGCATTTTAAATAAAGTAAATGTTTTTCCGCTTTACTAAATAAATCAGTACTCATAATAAGTTTTTTTTCATGTATTTAAAATTCTTTATATCGTTGTAGTCTGCCATAGATATCAATTCTGGAGCTGGAAGCTCCTCTACCGTACCTGAAATACCATTCAAGTACAAACCTTTCCCAAAATAAGTATTTCCATCTCTATTCTTTATACATTTCATATATCGAAAGGCTTTGGAAACCTGATACTTTCTATATTCTTTAATGTCAAACATAAAAGGGGCAATTAATGTTAACGCAATATTACACACTTATATTATCGTAATGGCTCTTTATCCACTACATCTGTATTTTATTTTGTTATATATACAGGTTAGACTATCTCTTCAATGTCCTTTAAATATTGGAATATATAAGACATTGCTCCGCACTCGTGGCCATTCATACTCTTCAGCTCCACCTGTTAAGACCGTATTGACTAGTCGTTGATCCTAATTCTTATATTTCTATAAGGGTTGGATTAGGGTTGTCTTCTTCAAGATTTTCCCAGATTCACGAAGTTACGAGACTGTAATGTAATTTATAAAGTAAGGTATCATGCATATATGGTAGTACTAAACTTTTAAATAGGTCCTTACTTTCTGCTTTTATGTACAAAGTACCTGTAGTATTCACAGAGCTTTGTATATTAAATTTTAATAATAAGAAAGAACTAAATTTAGTTAATTCTTCTATATTAAAAGCATTTAAAGCAATATTATAACCACTTTTTGCTTTTGAACCATCATCCATAAATAAATAGGCTAATGAAACAGCTGTAAAATTATTTAATAAATCAAAGGGTATTTTTTTAATTTTATCCTTATAAAAAGAATGATAAATAGGAACAAACTCAGGGTTACTTGGAATAAAACATACCCCAGATTCATAAAAAATACCTGTCCTTTCGTCGACAGTTTTTCTTTTATACTCCTTATAATTTGCATTTAAAGAGGCAAAAACCTCTGATTTATGCTTAACATAAGGCCTTTGTTTTTTCCCGTGTTCTATTATTACTAAAGGAGACTTCTGGTCTTTACCAAAACGCATCGAACCATCCCCTAATAATGTTCCTAATAACACTTCTTTTTGAAATTGAGTTAATTCTATTGCTTTATTAGGTCTTAGATCTTCTTTTAATATACCGTACTTTTTTCTATAATTAAATATAGTGTTATAGTTTATATTAAATATTTGCTCTAACCTGTAATCGCTGTACCCCTCATTTACTAATTTTATTAATACTTCTTTAACTTTATCTAATTTACTAGAATAGGAAAAATTACTTTTTAATCCCATCTTTTTTCTATAATAAATTACTAAAGTGCTATCAATATTTAAAATTTTAGCTATTTCACTGTCATTTTTACCTTCACTGTGTAATTTGGCAATTACTTCTTTTTTATTTATATCTTTCATATTACAAAGATACGAAATAATTTTATACTCACCAAATATCCTTACCGTGTAAAATCTCGATAGGGGTAAGAGGAATCACTAAAATCTTCTGGCCCTATATCAATCATATTTGTTAATTGTGATTTTCTATTAATTGCTCCTGTCCCTACTTGCTGTATAACAACAGGTATTACATCGAATTTGTTTCTTAAATATACTAAATCAGCACTCATTTTATCCATAGCCTCCTTGACTTTTGAACCGGACGTAGTTTTAACTAATGACGCATGGTCAATAATTACAAATACAAAATGGTTTGGATCTTTTTTCTTGTACTTCTTTATTCTTTGCTTTTCTTTACCTTCTGCTTCGAAAGTTTCATACTCAACATTAGCAAAACTTGGATCAGTGCAGAATTTATACACATCATTTTTAATTTGATAAGGGTTTGTTGGCTCATCATAAATGTGTAAAAAATCTTCCATTTCCTCATAATACTCTAAATTAGTCTTTACTAATGCGTAATCTTCATCTGATATTCTATTTTTTAGCCCCCTTGACAAAATATAATTTACATTCATCTGAAGTCCATGCTGATGAAAAATTCTTCTTGAGGCAGCCTTTGCCATTTTAATATGTTTATTTATCTCGAAAGAATAATAAAACCACGTTGCACGCTGCTTTCCAAAATTAAATTTTTTCAACCAATCAAAAACTGAAAATAAAAATAAATCATCTGCCAAGGTAGTTTTTCCACTCCCGGAATAACCGCCACATAAAAAATATGTACCTTGATTTATACCATTTAAATTCTCCTCTAAACAAGCGGATCTAAAAGGTATTGAATTAAACTCTTTATTTTGGTTTTCCCTTATTAGTTCTAACGTTTCTTGAATAATTCCCATAACTTAGTCTGTAAAGTCCACAATATTAGACTCAGTGTTATAAAGTTCTTCGCACAGTTTCGCTAATAGGGAAGGCTCCCCCTTCTTCTCAATTACAAAAGCAGAGCTTTTTAAGTATTGCCAATTACTATTATTAAGCTCTTCTTTGATGTATCTCTCTGTTGCCTGTAACATTAAATCATAAGAATAATCATATCTTTTTAAAAACTTATTAAATCTGTCTCTAAGATCTGGTAGACTATCTCGTTTGTAATAACCAAATATTTTACCTTTAGGGAATAATTCTCTATAAGTATTTAAAAATGTTAGATAAGTCATTCCTTTAGGAGTTATGTTTAGTAACTCTTCTGATTTTTCTGTTAGTTTTTTCTCGTTGTCTAAATATCCGTAAGATTCTAGTTTACGTAACTCTAAATTAATATTTATTAATTCATTTGCTACAGTTGAATTTAGAATAGATGACAATAGATATATTCCGTTAGGAGAAATATCTTTATTTTTTAAATTGTTAAAATCCTTGTAAAATTTGTTTATGTCCACAAATTTCTTTATCTTTTAATAAATGATACATTATGTCTAAGCTAAGCGATTTAAAATCTCTATTAAAGTCTCAGTTAAAAAAAGGTAAGTTTAAAGGTGTTTTTAATACTAAATTAAATTTGGCAAAATATTTAAAATTACAAAATATTGCGGAAAAGCCTTGTAAATAAGAAATATTATTCGTATCTTTGTAGAAATTAATATTTATATGAAAATACAAACAATTCCACATGATTTAGTATTCGATTTACCACAAGTTAGTGGTGGATGGTATATTGCGTTTCAAGCTTCTTGTCTTTATCTAATGGCTCCAGAGGAGCTTTTTAAAATTTTCCAAAAGGATAAAAAAGAATATCAACAAATTCTTGAGCCTATTATTGTTTTACTTAGAGACGCGGCTGAAAAAATTAAAGCAGACGGAATTTTAGTAGAACAAGAACTAGATACCGATACTATTTTAAAAGATCCCAATCTTCCTGAGCAACAACAGTAAGATTAAGTTCAAGTTGAGCCCAATCTATAACTTTAGTTATGTAAAGCACCATGTCTTTTTTAGATATGGTGCTTAATGTTTGGCATTCAACTATCATTAAATCTCTTACTTCTATTATTTCTGGGGGAAGAAACTTTTCTTTTAAATATAAATGTGTGCTGTGAACAGAGTCCCCAGTATAATCTGCTATTATACCGTATATTCGATATAATAGTCTTAGTTGTTTTAAACTTTTTGAATCTTTTACAGTTGTAATCTTTAAATGTATCTCATCTTTATCTTCTACTTTACTTAAAAAGTTATTTAAAGCATTTAAATCAGAAAAAATTAATTCATTATTAAGTTTTCTGGCATACAGTTCTGTTTTCATAGTTTAGATTGTAAACTCTGACAATTTCATTCTTAAAGTCTTAAATATCACGGCATCTCCAAGTATATATTTAAATGTTACTGGAACTACGTTTTCTCCAATTTTTATTGTAAGATTATCACCTACTTTTAATAAATTAAGTTTTAATTTATTAATTGCTTCTATAGTACCTACTTTTGAAAAATTTACTTTTTCATCAATTTTAAATCTTACCATTTCGTTTTTCACTGAGGTTTAAATTAATTGCTAAATTAGAGTCTTTTGTGATAATGTCGTGACAATTTCTACAAACTGCTATCCACGTATCGGTGTCTAAATAATATATACCCCTGCCTTTTTTATGATGAACATCACTAACTATGCCTGCGCAATTTTCTAATTGTGCCACACAGTTCTGGTTATCATTTAAAAATACTTTTCTAAGACGGCTGTATTTAATATCTTCGACACTTCTTTTTTCGCTTTTTTTATTGATAGTTTTCTTAATATCTTTTCTAAAATATTGATGAAATCTGCAATACTTTTTTGCGAATATTGGATAATTACAATTTTCTACTACACAATATTTTTTTAAAATAATCCGGCTTTTTTTAAGGTAATATATAAATCATATTTATAAAGTCTTAAATCTGCCAAAGAAGTAGTATTTGACTTAAATAAATAAGCTTTATCTACTATATTTTCTTTTACTACTGCCTTAACTGCTTTGCTTTTTGGAAAAAGTCTTAATAGTTCTTTATTTAATAGCTCCTCTGCTTTGCGATTTTTTAACATATTAATATGTTTTAAACCAGCAACGGTTTTAGAGGCATTATAAAACTTATCTTTTTCTTCTTTTGCTAATTCTTTAAATAGTATTTCTTTATTTGTAGTAAACATTGTAAATTTTTTTTTGGAAGTTCTTGATAATTGTTGTATCTTTGTGTTAAATTAAAAACTATGTTAATAAGCACAGCACAGGGAAAAGTTATTAGTATGTCATTAGAACAGTATCTAAGTTTAACAGACCAACAGTATGATGATTTGATGTATTCTAATATTGGAACAGATGTAAACGATCCGTTTTCAATAAAAGAAGCTACTTCTAAAGATATACTTAATGAAGAATAATACTTAATTAATTTTTTCTAAAGAAATTTGTTTTTCATACTCTACATTTACTAAATCCCTTAACGTTTTCAAAGCTTTAAGGGATTTCTTACTTGCTAAATGTACCACAGCGTTATAATTTTCGTAACACTTTAAGTTTTTTTTCTTTAACTCTATTAACTTTTCTTTGTCTTTTTCTTGTTTTTTTATTAAGTTCGCATAGGTTATTTTTTTTAATATTGTGAACATGTTTAAAAATTAATAATTATTAAAAATCTAATTTTAAATCTTTATAGGATTTTTAATTATTCCATCTATATTATAGCTATATAAAGACTTTTCAGGTAAATTAAATTCCCTTAAATCTACACGGTATTCATCAAAACTTTCTCCTGAGAATTCCCCCACAGCTGAGTTTATTGAATAAACTCTTTTATCTATATCTTTACAAATAACATAAAAGAATTCTTTGCTTTTTTTTGTATAATCGTAAAGCTCTTTATAAAAACTATAAAGGTCTTTTTTATATCCAATTGATAAAGCCAACCTAAATAGGTCTGTAATAGTTCTATTACAGCCCCTCATGCATTGGTGTGAACCAGAGATTCTTATACTGGCATAATTAGTATTTAAATTAAACAATTGATATACATCTGTATAATAAATACCTTCTTGTAAACCTGAAAACATAATAGGTTCTAAACTTCTAATATGTATTTCTACTTTCTCTATTAGTTCTTTATTTGTCATATTAAGTTAGCCTTACATTTTGTATTTTTCCATGAACGTTATATAATGAAGCAGCCTCATTCCTAAATGCTGTGAATTCACTTAAATCAATCCCGTACTCATCTGTTAAATCACCTGTTACAGAACTATTGGAAGTTAGCCAATAAACTCTTTTATCTATATCTTTACAAATATAAGTGCTGCACTGATCTGAAGTTGTTGTATTATTTACAAAACTAAATAAATCTTTATAAAAATTGTATAGGCCGGCTTTATACCCAATTGATACAGCTAATCTATATAAATCAGAAATCGATCTTTGTTTTCCTCTCATACAATAAAAGCCTCCATTACTTTTAATTGTATTATATTTATTTGCTAATAAAAGTAGATCATGACAGTTTGTATATACATTATTTTTATCTAAATTTTCAAAAAATAATTGATCTAAATTATTAAAATATTCTTCTACTTTTTTAATTCTTTCCTTGTTTCTCACTTTAAAAAGTTTCTATAAACTTAATAGTTTTCGTTATTAAAATCACATTTGGGTCTTTTCTTTTTAATCTTTTTTTAATTTTATTAACCTTATAAATAGATTTAGTTACTTCTATTGGATACAAAAAATTATCTATTTCTTTATACAAAATTTTCATAACAATAGGTTTTAAAGATTATTTAGAAATTTTCTTTGTTTCAAGAACTTTGGTGGAAACTGATTTTGCAATAAGTAAAAACTTCTTTCCACAATCTTCTGGTATATTTGGTATAGAAGCTATTAATGTGTTATTAGCTAATCTTTCTTTAGCTAGTTCTCTGCCTCTAGCTTTAGAGAATGAATCGTTATTGCTGCATCTTGCTACAGCTATTTTTAAAACGTGATCTACTAATTCGCCTACTACTGTTACTCTAGGACCTTTTTGTGCACTTTTAGTGTGATAAAAAAACATAATTTATTATTTTATAATTTGTTTTATAAATTGTTTTAAAACTCTTTTTACTTTGTGATACTCCCCGCTTGTTAAGGTACCTACATTAGTAGCATAAGATAAAAAATCTTCTGGTATTATACAATCTTCTAGCATAAATTTTTCAACCGCAGCTGCTTTTGCGCTTAAAAAGTATTTTTCTTCTTTAAAATTTGCTAGATTTTCAATAGAAAATACAAAACTTTTTAATTCTTTGTTAATATAAGTATATAAAGTATTGCCTAGACTAAACCTGGTACCTTCTGAGTCTATTAAATTATTCTCTAATACTTTTATAGTGCTAAAATCAAGTATCACTATATTTTCTTCGTCTTCTTCTTCTAGGGAAGTCGCAAAAAGCTTAAAATGGTCCTCATTATAACTTATTTCAAGTATTTCATACCGTCTTCCTTGAAATTCAATAATACTGCCTAAAGAGTAAATAGTTTTTTCATTTAAGATAGTTACTATAACTCCGTTGTGGTTATTAAAAACTACCTCTCTGTGATAATCTTTGCTTTGTAATATTTTCATTTACGCTTTTTTAAATAAAGTTACTTTTTGTTTTAATATAAATAATTCAATTCTTTGAATTTCTGTTGGTACTACTGTACCCTCTCCCAGTAAAACAGTGATATTTTCTATGTCTTTTAAATCCAATTGTACATATCTAAAAAAAGGTGAGCTTCTCGGGCCGTAAAAAAGATTCCAATTATCTTTAAATAACCCTAAAAAAGGTAGTGTCCTTAAAATTGATTTTAACATATTAACGTCAGAAGTTGTTGTAGTTTTTGAACTCCTTGTACGATAACGGTCGTTAAAAAAATGCATTTTTATTTTCATTACCATTTTAATTTAATTTAGGTATTGCTATATTTTGCTCTAATTGCACCTCTAATTTCCTGTTTAAAAATTCTTATATAATTTTGTTTGTCTATTTTATTTTTTACTTTGTTAAAATCCAGTTCGTAGGTAAATTGAATCATTAAGTATGGGCTGTTAATAGAAATCCGAAAACTTAAATTAACTTCATTTAATAATGCGGTATAATCTTCCAACTTATTATTTAATATTAAGCTACCTTTTAAGATCATTTTTAGTTTAATTTATTAGCGTTAAAGCTATTGTTTTTTCTAATGTCTCTAAAACTTCTTTAATTATAAGTTCCTCATTAAAGTAAAAATGTCCTTTAACAAAAATTACATCGGTATGTATTATTGTTTGAACTTTTTTAAAGGTCTTATTTTTAATTCTTTTTATAACATTAAGAATATTACGTTTAATAGGTAATTCTTGAGAAACATCAAAAACATCTGTTTTAATTAAAAGTTTCTCCTCCTCAAAAATAATATGAATTTCAGCAGAGATCTTTAAAAGATACTCTTTATCTTGGAATTTAATTGCAATTTCTTTAGTCATAATTTTAAATTTAAATAATCTCTAATTTTTGAAGACTTGAGATTAAATTGTTAGATGCTTGATTTGCATAGGCTTCTTTTTGTGCGTCTGTACCAACTCTTTGAGGAGAGGGTAAGATTACAGGGTTTCCGCGAATGTTAACAATATGTACCTCATTTAATATAGATTTCTTTATTAAATCAAAATACTGTTCAGGGTTTTTCATAATAATACCAGTTAATTCGTTATAAATTTGTACTTTACATTAGAACTAAAATGTAGCACAATTTCATGCTCTTTTAAGTACTCCTTATTTATTAAATCTTTTAAAGCTCTTGTCCATTCTTCATTTGTTTCCCTGTCTTTAAGTGTTTTTATAACTAACTGAGGAAATAAATGCTTAAACTTTTTAGATGTTTGTAAATAAGAAGTATCTACATTTTTATAATAATCTTTTTCTTTGATGTTTTCAGCAGGCGTTCTATTTACTATAAATACTTTTTCATATCTATATAAAAAACCTGCTACATCTAAAATTTCAGCGGGGGTTAATCTTTCCCCCGTAAAGAGCCCTACATAAAAAAGTACTTTCATCTTATCGTTTTTTAGGGTACTTCCAACCTTTAAAGTTTAAATGATATAAAGCTATTAAAATTATTTTAAGGGTGAAAGCACCAATTATGGTAAATAGAATAATTTTTCCATTCATTATTACCAATTCTCCTAGAGTACAACTTGACAATAGAAGAGTTATTACTACAAAGAGTAATATATTATTTAAATTTCTCATTTTAATTAAATTTTAAATCCAAAATCTTTTAACTTTAAAAAGGCTGTAGCATTAGCCTTACAATCAGAAAGTGGGTTATGATTATGTGGGAATCTTTTTAAATCCCTGTGTTTTTTCCACTGATATTTTAAATTGTGTTTATAACCACAAAACATATCTCCTATTCTTCTACTAGACCAACCAAAAGGGTTTTCTTTTGAATACATTAGTAAATACCAATTAATCCAAGAAAAATCATAGCCATTGTTGTCTGATATGAATACAATTTTATCTTCCTCTTTTACATCTATTAACCAATCATAAAATTTTTGCATGGTAATAGCGGGGGATGGAAAATTTTCATGTTCTTTTCTAGTGAATCCTGATATACTTAATGCTTCTTTATTGTATGTCCCTGTAATAGGGGCAACTTGCCCATAAAAATCTGTTTCCAGCTTACCCTCTAAGTCAACTAAAACAGCCCCAAAACAGACCATAGAATTAGTTCCTAATAAGGGACCATCACTTTCTACATCTATACTTATATACTTAGTCATAATGTATTTTGTAGTTTTAGCTCTTCAAGAAGTTTTTTTATGTCTTCATAAGACTCTTTTATTTTAAACAATTCCTCAATTACATCTTGCATAATAATAACTTTTAATATTTTTTACGTTTATTTTCACTTAATAATATCATAAATAAAAAGAAAAGTGAAACTATAAATAACCCCATAGTCTTCTCATTTTTAAGTACCAAAGTTTAAATTTAAATAGCTTTGAATTTACTTTTGTTTTAATATTTATAATACTACCACTACTTACTTGATTATCAAGCATTTTTTCCTGTATTTCAACAGGAAGATTATCAAATTTATTCATTACTTATAATTTTTTAGGTTTAAAATAATATTATTTAAAAACCAAAAGCTTTTAAAGAGTATTTGAAAGGTTGTCCTTCAATATTTTTTACAGCTTCAAGCATTTTTTCAACTACTTCTCTTGTTTCTTCTTGGGCATCTGGCTTTAAGCGTAATTGACAAAGTCTAATAACCGCCCATAAGCTCCCTGTCCAAATAAATTCAGTGTTTAAATTTAAAGGTAATAAAGCTCTTGCTTGTTCTTTTGCTGCCCCTTTACTTAATAAATCTCTGTAAGATTGTTGACAAAATTCTATAGTTTTGGCTTCTATATGTGCACAGTAATCCTGGTCGTCAACTAATCCTTCACTCCCTTGTTTAGAACTTTTAGATTGTTTTCTCCATTTTTTAATTGGTGCGTAACTATCTGAAAAATCTACGTAGCGCCCTGAAATACTGTTAATATCTACATCTAATTCAGAATTTAAATTAACTCCTACACTAGTTTTTGTAAGCTGCCGTTCAATGTATATAGGGATTTTTAGCCTAAACTGTATTTTAGGGTGGTAAAATGGAGCAATATGATCTTCTCGGGCTAAAAAATTAAGCAGTTTCTCGTCTTTTTCATCAAATGCCTCTTTTCTTTTACCATAACTTACTCTAGCACAGTTAGCCGCCATTAAATCATTTCCAAAATATTCTAATAATTCTACCATATTAATTTATAATTATTTTTAATTTTATTACTACAAGTCTCAGTTTTTAACCTACTTAAAGATGAACTAGAAATTGGTGTTAATTTTGATAATTTTAATAATGAATCCGCCTCCCACGCTTCTCCAGTAATTAAATTTATTAATTTATGATAAAGTTTATTTACTGCTGGTCTTCCTTTTAATTTTTGAGACATTAAATAAAGTTTTTCATCATTATCTTTATTTTTGCCTGTGTTCCACCTTTCTACAGAATTCATTGCCCTACCTTTTTTAATTCTTTCTTCTTTTGTCAATTTTACTCCAAACATAGGGTTTTTTTCTCCTAGTTTACTATTTCTATAATTTTCTTTGTGCTCTTCTGTTCTTACCTTACCTTTTAAACTAAAAACTCTTTTTTGTACTGACTCTTCTTTTTGTTTAATGCCTATTTTTTTATCAGACATTATTTTTTTATTTTCTTCAGTGTGCTTATAGCCTAGAGGACTTTTAGAATCTTTTGATTGGTTAAACCCATTTAAAAAAGCGTTATAATAATTTATATAAAAGGTTTCTTTTTCTTTTAATTCTTCTATAGAACAAAAAATAATTATAGAATATGTAAATATGGCCTCTCCATTTTCATCTTACACTTTTTGTAAGTGTTTGTTATAATGCCCCTGACGTTTTAGTTGAGCAAAATGATTCATTAATCTTTTTCTTACATTTTTTGAAGATCCAATGTAAAAAAGATCAAATGCTTTTATAAAATATACCCCTGATTTACCCTCTAAATTTTTTTCTATAATCATATTTGTTTTAATAAAAACCGCTGTTTTTCGGGTCTTTTAGACAATTTATTCCTTATACTAATAAATAGTTTAAAGAAAAAAAGATCCAAGCAAGGATACTTCACAATAGAGATTATCCTTTATCTTAATCTATTGTATAGAAGCTTTACTACAGCGGTTTAATGTTTTTAAATTTTTTATTAGCACCCTTTCTACTAGCCAGTTCTTCCATCTAATTAAAGACTGTTCTATTGTTTCTGCACTCTACTTACATTTCTGTATAAGTGTTTGGTAGTAAAGGTAGGGTCTTGCCGAGAAATTATAAAAAGATGCCCGGTTGCTTGATGATTTTAAAGGAATTTCTTCCTACACCCTACTATGGCTAAGTAGTTTCAAGGCTTTCGGTTTTATTAAGCCACTTCAATCTTTTTATAATCAGAATCCTTGCAGTTATCTGCTCATTTTTGTTGTGTAAAACCAGTATATAATATTATAGGATTTAAGTATCTATTACCTTTGACTTGTTTCTAATATTATAACTCGTATCCTTTTCTCAAGAGAACAACAAATTCAGACTTACATCTGACATTCTTATTTATAGTGTAGTCAATGTTTTTACACTTTAAAAAATACTAGGATTACTCCGTTACCTCATCTTTCTCACATTGAACAGAAACACTGATATGTAATGAGTTTGGCTGCCTTTACCCTGACATTTAACATCTGGTTAATTCCAAAATTAGTATTTTTATGTAAACAAAATTTCCCATCTCATTTCGAGTACGTATTTATCATTTACAAAGAGTTTTAATGTTTTCTCTAATTAACTTTATTAATTTATATATCTTTTTTTTTGTTAATTTTTGTAAAAAAGTAGGTTGTTTAATAAGAGGTAAATCTAATAATGTATGAACTGCGTCTATTTTACTTTTTATTTTTATTTTGTCAAAATAATCATAGGAGTTATCAAAGTCGTATAAAAGCTCCCCTAATAGTATTAGTAGAGCTACTTTAGTGCTACTTAACATTTACACCCTTTGTAATACCTTTTCCAATAACTTTTTCTCTTTTTTTGATTAAGAGTTTTTTCTCAATTTCTTCAAATGCTTTTAAACATCTATAATTTTGCTCTACTACAAACGTACTAGGATTTTTGAAGTTTTTAAGGGCTACTTTTTTTTCAAATTGTTTTTTAATATAGTTTAATTGTAGTTCTGTATTAACATATTTACAATTACTAATTACCATATCAACACTTTTAATAAAAGAGTCTTCTTGCTCAACGCTAGAAAAGCCTCTATCAATATAGTTTGCTTTTTGCGCTTTTCTTGCCCAAATTTTTAGCTTTATAATAGCTTTTTTTAAAGGTTTTTTAATTGTTTTTTTCATCTTATAAATTTTATTTAAGGGTGATTAATTCATCCATTACTCTGTGATATAAATTAAGTAATCTATCTTTTAAAATAATGCCAGTACTTTTTTTTGTCATAAATACAAAAATATCGTTTAAAAGTTCTTCTATTTCTTTTTTATTTCTACGGGAACGTTTTTCTAATTGGTAATAAATTTTCCAGTTTTTATTACTTTTAATAGTATAATAAATTATAAGGTTTAAAATTAATGCTGATGCTATACATATTAAGATTGTCTGTGTGCTCATTTATTTAAGTTTTTTTAGGGTTTTCGTATTCCTCTTTTAAGGCAAGATAAGCGGCGTATTTTTTACTCTCTGCAAATTCTTTTCTTTTTTTTTGCTCTTCTTCTTTTATATTTTTTACATCTTCTTCCGTTAAAATACCTAAAAAAACTAAAGTATCATAATTATAACTATTTGGTGTGAGATCTGTTTTGTAATTTTTTATACTTGCGTATTCACTATCTTCCCCTTCACCCTCAATAATACAAAAAGTATTGTCTGTAAAAATTATAAGAAATCCTGAATAATGGTACTTGGTTTTAAGAATTTCTTTGCCTATTAAGTCTTCTGCTTTAATTATTTGTTCCATAATTTGATTTGATTGTTTTGTAAATACTAGAAAAACTATAGGATTAGAACCTATACCTTCATTGACATAAATGCGTGTTCTACGGATGGATAAATTTTTCCGGCTAATAAAATATTAACGGGTGCAAAATTACTTAACCAACTGTACTCTCCTTTAAATTCTTTTATCATAATTTATTTTGATTTAAATGGTTAATAATAAGTTCATGAAAATCTTTTGTAGAAGTTAATGAAGACATCATATGTTGCTTCATTGCTATATTAATACATTTTCTAACTTTCTTGAAATCTTTATCATACTTAATACAGATTGCTTTTTCTTCATGTAATTCTTTTGCATTACATATTTCAGTATAAAAATTATTCATAACACCATTTTATTATTTGTAAATTATTTCGTTAATATCCAAGCCGTTTGCATCGGCATAGGCTTGTTTTAGTTCTTCTAGTGTGGGGGTTGTGGTTGGTAGCTCCTTGTTATGCAATATGCTAAGAAGCGTACCATATTTCAAATTTATACTTAGTTTGAGTTTCTTTAACCTTTACCCAAAACGACTTCCAATGGTTCGCTATTTCAATGTTCACAGCGTGTTTATGGCATTGTAAAGCATATAGTGTATCGGTTAAGTCAAACATATCTTTTTCGTATTCAAACTTGTCTCTACTAATTTGGTATTGCTTTACATACTCAGCAACAACTTTTAATAGAACATTGTAGTCTATCAAACTAAAGTGTTTAATTTCTATTGATTTATTCATATTATTGAAAATTAAAAAAGCACATCGCATAACAGCATATTGCCAAAAGTGGCGATTTAGTGCTGAAATGAACTATTTTGCTTCGATTATACATTTGTTTTAGTTTGAAAGTTTGTACTTCGTATTCGCCACCTTCGGCAATATGCAAACCGAAATTATTCCATATTGTAGTTCCATAACTGTAATTAATCTCTTCTATTGTTTTAGCTCCATTCCAACACAAACCCCTACCATTTGGCTTTCGGATTATCAAGCATAAATGGTTTAAGTGCTTCTAAAATTTGTTCTTTTATCATTTTATTTTTGTTTTAAGTTGAGCGTTTTTGGTTAAGTTGTTAAATGTGGAGCAAGCGACTAGTTATGTACCATTTAATTATAGACACGAAACCAACTGCGTTTTGAATTAGACATAAATCTTTTATTGCACCGACAGCACTCATATTGCCCTACTTCTCTACCATCAACTCTGTCAATGAATTTACATTCTTCAATAGTCCTGATGTGATGAAATAAGCGGCACATAACACCACCTAACCAAAAGCGGTGGCTTCGTGCTTTTTTGATAGTTAATTGCTCATTCATATATTTCTGCTTTTAAGTTACTTTATTCTGTTAATTCACCGCCTTCGGTTAGCTGGAATCCGTTATGTGAGATGCGACTTCGCACCTTGTATAACTTCCGACTTTAGACATGATATCAAAGTTTGTATTTTGACTTTCATTTCTTATTTACAGTTTATTCTTTTTTATAAGTTATTATCTTTGTTTTATAAATTTTTTAGCCTCTTTTTCAAAATTCCAATCATGATTATTTATTAGTTTTTGATCATTTAGGTAAATCTGAAATTCTATTAATATGTCTTCTTTATCAGCATTTTTAACATCGCTTAGTACTATATCTAAAGCCTGTGTCAACTTTTTAGGTTCGTGAATCATATCTTCTCTTTTGCCTAATCTCCATTCTTGATGGTACTCAAGTATTTCTATTGCTGTCTTTAATTCCATATTAAGGTAGTTATGTTTTATATTTTTTAATAAATTATTGCTCCGTGCATGATTACAAAATATAGTTTTCCTTCCTCTGCACCCCATTCAGGGTTGCCCGTTCTTATTTCAATACCTTTATGCTCCAGTTTTAAAATACGGTCGGTATCGCTTGATTTTGGATAACCTGAAGTCATAATGTTTTGAGTGAAGGACTTGAATTTGAAATGATTACCCTTAAAAGGGTCTAACTCACCACCATTTAGATAATAAATTACATCTTCAATCGTAACATTCTCATCAGTAGCTTCAATCAATCTTCTAACCCAATAAGGTGTTATATTTCTGTAATCTTCTTTTTTAATCCCTGCTTTGGTCATTTCAAACCATTTCTTTTTTAAGGATAATTGGAGTTTTTTCATGGTTTGTTGTTTTTTAAATGATAA
>Ga0116182_1000178_pt1 | contig 70959 bp, 52 predicted proteins | sample AD_UKC077_MetaG_FD_89805 | JGI IMG/M metagenome (GOLD analysis project Ga0116182, IMG submission 89805) | Active sludge microbial communities of municipal wastewater-treating anaerobic digesters from USA - AD_UKC077_MetaG | ecosystem: Engineered > Bioreactor > Anaerobic > Digestate | place: USA...
GAAAGTTTATAAAGTATTATTCAATATTGATAATTGTTAGATGAAAGTTTATAAAGTATTATTCAATATTGATAATTGTTAGATGAAAGTTTATAAAGTATTATTCAATATTGATAATTGTTAATTGCCTAAAACACAAGTCGTTGAGCTTTATCTAATTCAAAGCATAAGCGTTCAAATACTTCTTCAATAGTACCTTCGCCATCAACAACGCGTAATAATCCTTTTTTTTCGTAGTAATCACGCGCTAATTTTGTTTTGTTTTTATACTCTTCAAGTCTCTCTACAATTAGTTCGGTACTCATATCATATAGGCGACTTTTATCAGTCTTGCTACGTAACGCTAAACGCTTGACTGCCACTAATGGTGGAACTTTAATCTCTATTGCAGCAGTTATTCCACTGTCTAAGCGACTTAACATACCATCAATAATATATGCTTGAACAATTGTACGTGGAAACCCTTTGAATATAAAGCCTTTAGTGTTTTGATTGGATTGCATTTTTTCCTGTATCAACTTTATTGCAAATTCATCTGGCGCTATGGTGCCTTTATCAATATATGGCTTAGCTAATTTTCCTATCTCTGTCCCTTTTTTTATCTCCTCTCGTAGCATTTTACCTGTTGATATGTAAACAAGATTATATTTCTCTGCCATTTTTTTAGCTTGCGTTCCTTTGCCACTACCAGGATATCCGAGCAAAACAATATTCATCCAACGATTTTCTAACGACTTTTCTATGGCTTTAACTAAACGTTCCTGAATGTCTTCAATAGCTCCTATCCCATCGACTGCATAATAAATATTTTTATCTTGATAATATTTAGCTACAGGTACAGTTTTTTCATAATACTCTCTTAAGCGTACTTTGATAACCTCGTCGTTATCATCTTTTCTGTTTGCTGTTTTGGCACGTTCGCGAAGTCGCCTAAAGACCTCTTCTTCAGGAACTTCCAAACTTAACATACATGTTAGCGAAGTGTTTAGCTTTATTAACAAACCTTCTAATATATAACACTGTACAGTGGTTCTGGGGAAACCATCGAATAGAAATCCGTTTGCTTCTGGATTTTTTTTTATTTTATTCTCGATAATTTGTACTATAATTTCGTCAGAAACTAATCCACCCTTTTCAATTATATCTTTAGCCAACAAGCCTAGCTTAGTGCCAGCCGCTATTTCCTCTCTAAGAATTTCGCCTGTTGAAATATATGTGAGATTATATTTTTTTACAAGCCACTGACTTTGAGTGCCTTTACCCGCTCCCGGCGGACCATATAACGCTATATTTAACATATATTAAGTTTTTTATGATTTGCAGGCTTAAAATTAACAAATAGAATATTAAAAACAATTTAATTACTGTTTTTTTTTGGTTCCCATGTAATTTAATGGAACTAATGCATTAACAATCAATGTTTTTTGTAAAGTAAGTAATTGTTTAGGTCTATAGGCACAATAACGTATTCTGGGGGGATATCAAAATCACTTGGCTTATATACCAATAAATACTCCTCATTTACGGGAGGAGTATTGTAATTTAAACTAATATAATGATATCTTGCGAAATAACCGTGCAAAGACCAATCTGTACTCATTTTTGGCTCTACCGCTATTATAGTATTTTTTTTAACAATTTCGGCAACAGTATGCACATCTTCTATTTTATTTTTATCTCTACCAATTTTATTTGAATTATAAAGAACGAGAGAGATGCCAATAACAAAAATTGCTATACTCGTATATTTGTATATTTTAAACTTAATTCCCTCTGTATTAATCTTTTCCATTAGATAACTAACACGCTCTACTATCAACAATGCAAATGCAATGCTAAATATTGGAAATGTGGCTAACATGTAAAATCCACTTTGTTTCATACTAATCATTATAGGAACAACGCCTGATAATCCGAGCAGTAGGAAAACCCAAAACCATTTTTTATTCGAGTTTGAAAATTTTATTCTAAATGTAAATGCAACTGACAATAAAACTAGCGAGAACACGGGAATAAGTTCAAGGAATAATCGTATTAAGATAAAAAAACGAGTCTCTACGGTTTGAATATTCATTACGCTACCAATAACTTGAGTGTTGATATATGCTAATATACTATCAACGCTTTCAGGCACAGCAAAATATAGAACTATCGAGGGTAATAATGTTGAAAAAACCAATACAACGGTGTCTGTAAAAAATCTCTTAAAGCTAATTTCTCGTTTTATTATGAATATCCAAAAAATAAAAGAGAGTGTAAATAAGCCAACAAAACCTTTAGATAAGAAGGCGCAAAATATTGAAAACCCAGCTAATATAAGATAAATAAAACGTCTGTTTTTTAAACTTTTTAAGATAAATAATACCGACAAACTTGTAAAAATCATCATTGTGTTTTCTAGCATATTATTTGGTACTGCCCAAAAAACAACAGGTGTTATTACCCAAAACAGAAGCGGTAGCCATGCTGTTTGATTTGAGTTGTTTTTAATCAACTTTTTCCATATTCTAACAACAATAATTCCTGTTACAACATAAGTTAAGAGAGAATATATCCTCTCGACATAAATGCTGTCGCCAAAAACTTTAAAAAATAGGCTTTGCAAACCAAATACCAATGGAGGGTGTACTACAAAAACAGGATCAAGGGTCTTAGTTAAGTGTAAGTGCCAAAAATCTCCAACTCCATTTGCAAGATTTTTTGATATTATTGCATAGAAAAGACCATCCATAAACATCCCATCTGACAGCATGTTGGGACTAATAATAATCAAGAGTATTCCAAAAACACTCAAATAAAAGGGGTATATATTTTTCTTCATACGCTTTATGAGTTAAAAGGTAAAAGTTAAAAATTAAAAGTTTTTCCCATTCACCATTCACTACGCAAATATACAACTTTCAAACTTTTTATGTTGATGTTTATGTAATAGTATTTCTTAGTTTAATAAAATTGAAATTCAATTGAATATATTAAAGTCTGCTTAAATTTTCTGAAAAACGTGCAAATAATACTATTTTTGTAGTGATAAGAGTGTTTAAAGAATGCAAACAAAACTTATTCGGTCAACAATAATTTTTCTTGCTTTTGCAATGATTGGCTTTGTTATAATCCAAATATTGTGGATTCGTAATGCCATAAATGAAAATCGCAAGCAATTTGACACGGTTGTCTATTCTATGTTGTCAAGAATATCAGCTCGTTTTGAGAGACAAGAGTCGTTAATGACCTTTTCTGCAACTATGAGCGTAAGACAATCATATTCTGTTATGCAACCTGGCATAGACTCGCTTAATAGGTTGATTGACAGCTTAAAAAGAATAAAAAAGCAGTATGCAGCAAAAGAAAATGAATTAACAGATTATGAAAGCCGTAAAGATGAATTAGGCTTAGAGGCTACAATTAGCGAATTTGAGTTTTTATTGTCTGAGCAGAATAATAAAATGCGAAACATATCGGAGTGGCTTCAATTCGAGTATAGAGTGCAAAAAATACCGTTGTCAGAAAGATTGATACTTGGCGATTTAACGGGCATAATAGCCTATGAGCAGGCAATAAGTAATCTAAACTTTGCTTTAGAATATGCTGTGTATGACCCTGTTAAACAGCATACTGTCTTCTCTACGCCTGGTTTTTTTGATGATACAAAATTGGAACAGTATCAAACAGAGTTGTATCCAAGCTCTGTAATTGGTCAATCTCCACTGTTAATTGTTAAATTTCCTGATAGGAATAAATTCATATTACAATCGCTTAAATGGCTACTGATATTGAGTATCGCGTTTTTGGTATTTATTATTTTTGCGTCCTATCGCACTGTTACGCTGATATATCGACAAAAGAAAATTTCTGACATTAAAAACGATTTTATAAATAATATGACACATGAGTTTAAAACTCCAATAGCCACAATTAACTTAGCTACCGATGCGTTAAGCAATATTATGACATCTAATAATGTGCCGGAGAACGCATTTTCGGGCATAATTAGGCAGGAGACTTCAAGAATGCACCGTCATATTGAACAGATATTGCAAATAGCTCTGTTAGAGCGTGAAGAGGTTATTTTAAAGTCGGAAATAATAGATATTATTCCTCTGATAAAAAACATTGGCAACAGCTTCTCTCTCAGAGTAAAAGAGCTTGACGGCAGTTTTGAACTAAATATTCCTGATGAGCCTGTGTTATGTAAAATTGATGTCGATCATTTTGTAAACTCTATTTACAATCTGTTGGATAACTCGTTGAAATACAATAATAAAACGCCTTTAATTAAAGTTGATGTTTCAGTTAACCACTCTTTAGTTTACATCTCTATATCCGATAACGGAATTGGCATGAATAAAGATACAACGCGAAAAATATTTGATAAGTTTTATCGTGCCCACACGGGTAACACGCACAATGTAAAGGGTTTTGGTTTGGGACTTAGTTATGTTAAATTGGTTCTTGACAAAATGTCTATTAAAATTGAAATTAATAGCGAATTGAACAATGGAACAACAGTACGTTTAACTCTGAATAGACAAGAGTAAAAGGGACAAGGCGGTGCACTCGGTCACTTCGACAAGCTCAGTGACCGAAACCAAAATGTGCAAGGGACAAGGCGGTGCACTGAGCTTGTCGAAGTGTGCAAGGTGCAAGGTAAAAGGTAAAAGTTTAATTCGTAATTCGTAATTGATAATTGATTTTAGCTTAAACTGAAAAAAATTATAGACAAATGAAAAAACGATATTCAATATTTTTAGTCGAAGATGATATAAATTTTGGGACAGTACTCCGCTCCTACCTTGAAATGCAACGGTTTACTGTGGTTTGGGTTAGCGATGGCGAAAAAGCTATACAAGAGTTTCCTAAACACAATTTTGACTTGTGTATTCTTGATGTTATGCTGCCCAATATTGATGGTTTCAAATTGGCGAAGCTAATTAGAGAAAAAGATAAATTAGTCCCCTTTATTTTCCTTACCGCTAAAACTATGAAAGAGGACGTTTTAGAGGGCTTTAAACTTGGAGCTGACGACTATATCACAAAACCGTTCGATTCAGAGGTTTTACTGTACAAAATAAGGGCTATTATACGCAGACGTAGCGAGTTGCTTCAGGGTAAAGATAAACCATTTAATATTGGTAAATATAGGTATGACCCTGAATTTAGAACTTTAACTTTTGACAATAAGGAAGAGAGACTTAGTCCAAAAGAGGGTAAACTGCTGTTTATGCTTGCAAAAAACTACAATCAAGTTGTTGAACGTGATCTTATTTTACGTGAAATATGGGACGAAAGCAACTACTTTACTGCTCGTAGTATGGATGTTTACATAACAAAGCTAAGAAAGCTGTTAAAAAATGATCCAGATGTTGCTATCGAAAATATTCATGGAAGTGGATATATGCTTTCGATTAAAAATGTACTGTAATAAATTAGCAATGAACAATTAAGTTAATAGTTATACCAATTGTAATTTTAAAATAGTCCAATCTTTTTAAAATTTTACAATTGTAAATACCGATGCTACAGATACATAGTCCAAGCAAACGGTAGTGAAGTTTGGACTATAGTAGATGTCCAATCGGTATTATTTGAACACAGATGACACAGATTAAACTGATAATCACAGATTTATGTAGAGACGGAGCATGCTCCGTCTCTACTTGAAAATCCGTGTAAATCTGCTACATCTGTGTTTTCTGTGTTCAAACCTAATATTTTATGCTGAAGTGTTGCCCCTCGCAAAAGCTGCGTTTAAAAAGGATACCAAAGGCAAACAGGTCAACCGAATAGCGATTATTGATGGGTTTTGATATTTCTTTCCACGCTTCTGTCATATCTTTTGACCAGTAAATATCGCCGACAACAATAATGCTGTCGGTTGGGATTTTATCCCATAGGTTGTTAATATATTGCTTAGTTGCTGTGCCTGAATGGTTTCCGTCAATATATATCAATACCGTTTTTTGTTGTGCTGTGAAATTTTTAACATAAGAATCGAAGTCGGTTTGTATTGCCAAAACGTTTTTATTACCCCACTGTGAAAAGTTATCTGTTGCAGCTTTATGTAGATTAGGGCATCCTTCAAGAGTGATTATTTGTACATCGGTTGAGTTGGATAATATATTGGTTGTAAGTCCTAAAGAAGTACCTAACTCAACTATAAGTTCAGGATTATAATATTCAACCATTTTGCTTAGCAAACGCCGATATTTAAATGGCGTAGTTGAATATTTTGCTATTCTGCTGTATGTGGTGTTGTAGTTGCCATTAACGTGTTTTTTAGCGCCTAAATCGAATTTTGTTATATTGGTTTTGTTCTTTTTTAACTCCTTTTCGTACTTTTTATTTTGCTTATAAAATGCTCTGTTACTTTTGTCTAACAAAACTTTTTTTACAAAATCATAAACGAATGGGCTATGGATTCCGTGTCCCTTGCGATGTTTCGAGAAGATTTTGTATTTTAAAAACTGAGTTGGAACGTAGGTTATATTTACCATACCTCATTATACCTCTATTAGACGGTTTTTAATAGCCCACATTACTAAACTTGCGGTGTTTTTTGAACCTGTTTTGAGTAGGATATTGTAGCGATGTTTGTCAACCGTCCTCTTACTTATACTGAGCTTATCTGCAATCTCTTGATTAGAAAGACCTAAGCATATCTCTATAAGGATATCCTTCTCTCTATCTGACAAAACATCTTCGTGGAAATTTGTTTTGTGGGTTTTAATGTTTCTTATTAAGGAGTATAGAAGCTCCTCGCTAAAGTAGTTGTTCTGCTCTAAAACTGATGTAATGGCTCTCTTAACTTCGTTAAAATCTGTATCTTTAATGACAAAACCCTTTACTCCAGCATCTATCATTTGATAGTAGTAGTCTTCGTCTCCGTACATCGACAAAGCTATTATTTTAAGGTTGGGATATTTTTTCAAAGCTTCTCTGGTTGCGTCTATGCCGTTGAGCACAGGCATTTCAATATCCATAAGAACTAAATCGGGAATTGACGTACTTAGTGATTCGATAAACTCTCTGCCATTGTCGCTTTCAGTAATTTTTTCGACATTGGGGATATTTTCAATAAGCATCTTCAGTCCTTGCCTGAATAGCTTATGATCATCAACCAAATGTATATGCAATCCCATATTCAATTTAAAAAATGGGGCTACTAAACAGCCCCATTCCCCTCTTATTTTAGTTAATTTTTGAGTTTACAATAGCTAAAATTTCAGCTTCTAAATCAATCGCTTGCTTTTGGATTTTTTCACCTTTTGCAACTATTTCTTCAGCAAATTTTTTGTCCTCAAGGTCTGCTGCATTGATTTTCATATTTAACAATGCTCCCATTACACCTGAACGTGCAGCTAAAGCCCCTACTCCTGCATCGGTAACCGAATTTGGATTACCTATCTCTGCCATTGCCTTAGCTACGTGCATTGACTCGTAACATAGTTCCAATGTTCTAAACGGAACTTCGATAGCATATTTCGTAGCATCTTGAATAGCTTTTTGGCGAGCTGCTTTTTCTTCGTCAGTTCCTTTTGGTAAGCCGAAAGCATTCATTATCAGATTAAAAGCATTAGTATCTTCATCAACTAGTTTAATTAACTGATCTTGAATTGCTTTTGCCTTTTCTGCCCAATTGCTAAACTCTTCCCATCTGTCGTCCCAACCACGTTTGTGTGATGAGAGGTTTGCAACCATTCCCGAAAGAGCCGAGCCCAATGCGCCCATATAAGCAGAGATTGAACCTCCGCCGGGCGCTGGTGATTCGCTTGCGGTTTCGTTAGCAAAATCGGTCAGATTCATTTTTACAAGTGACTTTGTGTCATCATCTTGCAAAATATATTCAATAATCTTTTTCTTCGGATCGAATGGATATAGCTCATCTAAGCCCATGGATTTGACAGCAATCTTAATTATCTCACTGTCAGATATTCCGGTTGAGCGTTTTTGTTTACGTAGGAAGTATTTTCCGGCATCTAACATTGCTTGCAAAGGCACCACTCCTACTAATTCAGAGCCAGTTACGCGTAATCCCCGTGCGTTTGCTCTCTCAAATACAGTATCGTAGGCAACGTGTAGAGGTGTTACAGTAATATCGGTTAAGTTCATTGAAATTTGCGCAATGCCAAACTCCTCGATAAACCAACCTATTGCTTTTACCGTTTTTAATAAGCCTGGTTCATATACAGTGTTACCTTTTTCATCTTTAACAATTTTTCCTGAGATAGGGTCGCCTTCTCGCTTAATTCGTCCGCGCTCGCGAACATCGAAAGCAACAGAGTTTGCTCTACGAACAGATGTTGTATTTAGGTTAACATTATAAGCAATCAAAAAGTTTCTGGCTCCTACGGCTGTTGCCCCACTCTTTGCAACACTTTCGCTCCATTTAGAAGGACCAAAATCTGGCTTCCATTCCGGAGTTTCTATACGTTTTGCCAAAGCTTCATACTCTCCTTGACGACATGATGCTAAATTGCGTCTTTTTGGCTCAGTTGCAGCCGATTCGTAGCAAAAAATTGGAATGTTAAGCTCATCACCGATACGTTTAGCCAGCTTGTGAGCATATTTAACAACCTCTTCCATAGTTATATTTGCAACAGGAACTAAAGGACACACGTCAGTAGCTCCAAAACGTGGATGCGCTCCCTTATGTTTACGCATATCGATAAGTTCTTGTGCTTTTTTAACAGCACGGAAAGCTGCTTCGCAAACATCTTCGGGTGTTCCGACCATGGTAACTACAGTGCGGTTGGTAGCTTTACCCGGATCAACATCAATCAATCTAACACCTTCTACCGACTCAATTTGATCGGTAATTTGCTTGATAATCGCCATATCATTCCCCTCGCTAAAATTGGGAACACATTCAATGAGTTGTTTCTTCATAGTTTGATTATATTATTTTATTTATTCATAAAAACAATTTGTCAATTAAAGCTTTGCTTCAATTACTTTGCCATTTAATATCACAGTATCAATTAAATGGCTTGTGTATGCATAAGGCATAAACTCAATACTTGGTATGTTTTTGGTAATAAAGACATTAGCCTTTTTATCCCGTGCTATTGAGCCTGCTATATCTTCTATTCCCATTGCATAAGCGGTGTTTTTGGTGGTTGCGTTAATCACTTCGTTTGGAGTCATTTTATAGTTTATGCAACCTAATGACAATATAAATTTCATATTGCCCGATGGTGACGACCCTGGATTATAGTCAGATGCTAAAGCAATTGGTAGTCCTGCATTCATCATCTTTCTAACTGGCGAGCATATCATATTTAGGAAAAATGCTGCGCCGGGCAGAACGGTTGGCATTGTTTCTGAGTTTTTTAGAGCCTCAATCTCGGCATCGCCAATAAATTCAAGGTGATCGACAGAAAGAGCATTGTACTTTACTCCTACTTGTACACCACCCGAAAAATCGAGTTCGTTGGCGTGTATCTTAGGACGTAAGCCATATTTCATTGCTGCAAGTAAGATACGATCTGTATCCTCAACAGTAAAGAAACCTTTATCGCAAAAGACATCAACATAATCGGCAAGGTCTTCAGAGGTAACTTGCGGTAACATTTCGTTAATTATAAGGTCAACAAATTTATCTTGTGCACCGCGATACTCCAACGGTATGCTGTGTGCACCCAAAAACGTTGATTTGATAATAACAGGCGTAGTCTCTTTCAATCGCTTGATTACGCGCAACATCTTTAGCTCGTTTTCAGTATCAAGACCATATCCCGACTTAATTTCAATCGCTCCCGTTCCGAAAGCTATCATTTCGTTCACCCTTGCGAGCGCTTGATTATAAAGCTCATCTTCAGAGGTTTCTGCCAATCTTTTAGCCGAATTAAGTATTCCGCCGCCACGTTTTGCAATCTCTTCGTATGAGAGACCTCTAATTTTGTCAACATATTCAATCTCACGGCTTCCTGCATATACAATATGTGTGTGACTATCGCAAAATGAGGGAAATACGAATTTGCCAGTTGCATCAATGGTCTTAGCCTCAACTTTGGGGCATTTGTCCATTGTTCCGAAGTCTTTGATTTTATCATTTTCGACTAAAAGAAAAGCATTGTCGATTGTTGGAAGTTTGTCCATATCAGCTCCTGCAACCCATGTGTGGTTGACGTCTTCGCACTGAACGAGTGTTTTGATGTTTTTGATTAAAAGCATTCTACAAATTAGTTAAAAGTTAATAGTTAATAGTAGAGACAGGGCATGCCCTGTCTGTACAAAAGTTAAAAGGTTTAATCAATTAGCAATTAGCAATGTGCAATTAACAATTGAGGTCAAAAACTTATAATGTTGCAAGTACCTTAGTTTTTTATCCTTGCGAATGCAAATTTACTAATTATAAAGGACTTTTAAACCTAACTAATTATGAAAATTGTAGTTGTTTAAGTATCAATAGTTTTCATATTAGTAAACAGAAATGCTAATTATAGAATCGTTATTTATCTTGAATAATTTCAGAAACTTATCATCATTACTAAAACGATTAAAATCGACATTAATACTCCTACTTTATTGATTTTAAGCAGCTTTTCTTGAAATATAAATACTGCTATCAATATTGATAGAATTACCACGCCTAAATTGTTCATACCGAAAACCATTGAGCTATTGGCATTTATACTGTTTAGCGCATTAATCAGAAAATAGAGTGAACCAAAGTTTACAGCCCCTAAAAAAAGTCCACCTATCAGAGCAAATGGTTTAAAAATAAGTTTGCGTTTAGGTCCATAGAAAATCCAAACAACCGTTCCTATCAGCCCCGATACGGTAAAAAGTGTTGTGGTAAAGAGTGAAGATGATTGACTGTCTTTAACATGATAAGTTTGCATATACTTTATTAAACTATCAGAAAAGCCAATCAAACCGAATAAAACCAAAGGTAAAAGCCACGATTTGCTTTTACTGTCATCTTTCATGTAAATTGATAACACAACTGCAATAATTGTTGCGGTAATAATTGCTGCTTTTTTAATTGAAAATGAATCGTTTGGGTCGATCATAAAACTTACAACAACGGGTACAACAAAAGACATTTTTGAGGCAATTGTTGTTACAGCAATGCCCGACCGTTTAGTTGTTTCGCCCATTAAAAAGAAAGCCAATATATAAATCGAACCAATAATAACAATAGGTAACCAATGATTACCAAGTATTTGTACAGATTGCCAAGGTGTAGTGTTCGACAGATAATAGCCTAAAAACGTGGCAGAAAAGTAGTTGATAATAACTAAAAGTAGAGGTGGAAAGTTTTTTCGTGCAGCAATTTTAAACACAATTAAAATTAACGCTGAACATAAAATACTTAATAATAGATAAATCATGCTTTAACCATTGATATACAGTTAAATAATTAAATGTATTTAAAGTTATTATTTATATCATAGATGTTAGTCAATAACCATTTTATTTAGAACATCTTTTGGTATTCTTTTGGTGCGTCGTGTCTTAGTATCAACGAAACATAGTTTTACGTAACCTTCATTACAAAGCACATTTTTACTGTCGTAAATTTCGTGATGAAAAACAATAGAAGCCGCGGGCGTCTCTGACAAAACTGTTTTTATGGTCACAACATCATCATAACGAAGCGGACGAATGTATTTAAGGTTCATTTCAATAACTGGCATAATGGTGCCTTCTCTCTCCATTTCGGCATATGTTATTCCAATAGAGCGCATTAGCTCTACTCTGCCAATTTCATACAGCACGGCGTAATTACCGTAGTAAACTACTCCCATTTGGTCTGTTTCAACGTAGCGTATTCGATGTTGGGTTTCGTGAATCAAGGGAGTTTTCATTGTGTTTTGCATCTCTTAAATGTTTATAATTTGTAATTGACTACAAAGATAGCTGGTTAAATTGAACTTTCAGAAATAATTTGTATGATACCTTTTTTGATATATTTTTGTAGCACTAATATCAAAAATTATTAGGTATATGAAGATATATTTCTCATCATTTGTTTTATTGGCAACTGTACTGTTGACAGACTTATGTTTTTATTGGTATCTATCAAAATATAAGCGCAGAGCTGTTTGCCGTTTACGCATATTTAGCCTATATGCTGGCGTTGCATTTTTTTCGTTGATCGTTACTCTTTTTTTGCTTAATCCCAGAATAGCAGATATTAGCTGCACTAACACTAATGAATATTTCTTTTTTTCGTTTACATGGTTAGTTGTGTGGTACTTACCGCGAATGCTTTTGTTTACGTTGCTTGCAATTTTTTATGTACTATTTTTCTTTTCGCGAAAATTTAGAAAAAATGTAGTTCCTATTATTAATATATTTATAACAAGCTTATTAATAGTTGTTATTTTATCTATTACTTTATGTCGATTTACTCTAAAAGAGCGTAATTTTGATATTTACAGTTCCGACTTAGGCGAAAGTTTTGAGAACTACACCATTGTTCAGTTCTCAGATATGCACTTGGGTACAATGCAAAAATCTAAATCACTGTGGCTCGGACATGTTGAAAAAATAAATGCTCTCAATCCCGACCTTATTGTTTTTACAGGCGATTTGGTTAACAACTTTCACACTGAAACCAATGGTTGGGATTCTGTATTCAGCAGTTTAAAAGCCAAAGATGGTAAAATTGCCATTCTGGGTAATCATGATTATGGTAGTTATGCAAAATGGAAATCTGAATATGACAAGCAAACAAATAATCATAAAGTTATAGGTTTTCTAAAACGTAATGGCTTTAATGTTTTAGAAAATGAAAACGTTTCTTTGATAAAAGGTAACGATACTTTAATAATTGCCGGTGTTGAAAATTGGGGACAACCCCCATTCCCTCAATATGGAGATATAAATAAAACGTTACAGGGTGCAGAACACCAACCAACTGTACTCCTATCGCATGACCCTGATCTTTGGGAAGCAGAAGTGAAAAACATACGCAATAACATTTTTTTAACCCTTTCGGGGCACACACACGGCTTTCAATTTGGAATACGAAGTAAACACATTAACTTCTGCCCTGCTTCACTACGATATAAATATTGGGGCGGTCTTTATGAGTCTCAAAGTCAATACTTGTACGTAAATACGGGTGTCGGTTTTGTTGGCTTTAAAGGTAGGATTGGGATATGTCCCGAAGTGTCGATTTTCAAATTAAAAACAGAACACTGAAAACACAGATTAAACGGATTTAACACAGATATAGTTTGTTAAAAAAATCTGTGTTCATCTGTTTAATCTGTGTCATCTGTTTTCTAAACTTCAGTTTTTCGATAAATCGAATTGCAAACTTGCTTTTTGACTCTTAGCGCTTAGCGCAACCAACTTTGTGATTGTTCTTCTAACAATTTTTTCATCTGGTTCAATCAATTTTATTTTGTTTTGTGAAACTAGATCCAAAAATCGTCTTGGTGTAAGCTTTAAAACGTGATAGGGAATTGTAGAATTTTGCATAGGCATCTATTTTATTATCCTAAACGCTTTAATTCTACAAATATTACGTGTTTGTAGAATAAAATCTTATTAGTTTAGTTAATTACCTAAAATTCAAGCCCATACGAGTTACGAGTTACGAGTTACGAATAATTTTACGTCTTCCGACTTCTAACTTCCATAGCAGCCCCTTCTAACTACTCATTTGTATAGAATTGGTTTCAATCATTTTGCGCATATTAATTAAGGCATATCTCATGCGCCCGAGTGCAGTATTAATGCTAACATTTGTGATTTCAGCTATCTCTTTGAAACTCAAATCCATGTAATGTCTCATTATAACAACCTCTTTTTGCTCATCTGGAAGATGATTAATCAGTTCTCTAACTTTTTTACGTGTTTGATCAGAAATATACTTATCTTCAATATTTCCATCTGATAGCTTTAAGTAGCCAAAAATATCACTGTTCTCGTTATTACTACTCACAAAACGCATGTTTTTTTGTCTTCTAAAGTGATCTATAACCAAGTTATGTGCTATTCTCATAACCCATCCAACAAAACGCCCATCGTCTTTATAACGATTATCACGCAGAGAGCGTACTACCTTTAAAAATGTTTCTTGAAAAATATCTTCGGCTAAAGTTTGATTCTTGACAAGCATCAAGATATATGTATAAACCTTGCTTTTATGCCTATTTATAAGCACTTCAATAGAATACTCATTACCCTCAACATATTGCCTCACTAATTCATAGTCTGACAGCTGTGCATAATTCATAAGAAATCCTCCTTAAATATTTGTTCAGCGTAAAATATAAATCAATAGGCAGTCTCTGTTTTAATGTTTATTCAAGCGCAAAAATAGCGCTTTTTTCTTTTCGACAAAATTTTTTATTGCTAATTAAACATATTTAACACATAATTAAGAAAATTAGTTTATTTAAAATTAGCAATTTGGTAATTAAATGATATGATAAATAACTGAAAATCAACGCTAATTAAAGCACACTATGCTACTCCACACAAAACATAAGAAATTAAATTTATTGACAATAATTATGATAAGTCTCTTTTTTTGTATATGTTTGAGATGAATTTTACGTAACTTTGTCTTGCACATAGAAGCAGATTATCCGTAATAGCTAAATAATCTATGTGTAAAGCGAATTATATGTGTTTAATTAATGATTAAATAGTATTTAATTTATCTAAAAGATATTAACCCTGACAAATATGTATAGGTCACTATTCGCTCTATTTTTAACATTGTTACTAATTTTTAATGGGAGTCTGTACTCTCAATAACCAATTTTATTATCAGATGAAACAAAAATTGAAATTGGTAAAAGCATTCAAATCTTCAATGATACAAGCCAAAGTCTTGAAATTAAAGATATTTTAAAATATGATATTCAATCACAGTTTGAATACAATAAATACAGAGATATTCGTGTTCCAGGTGGAAAGAATACTCTTTGGATAAGGTTCAAAGTGAAAAACGTAAGCGATGTAGAAAAAAAATATTTTTTAGAATTAAAAAAATCTGGAATTAAAGATATTCATTTTTTCACACAACAAAGCTCACCACTCATTAATGATTTGGAAAACATTAATTATGAGCCTAACGATACCCTGCCTAATGCCCGGTTTTATTATCATAAGATATCATTGGAGCCTGATGAAGAGATAATCTACTATGTAGCAATTCAATTTTTGGGACACGCAAAACGCTTACCAGTTATATTATATAGCGAATCTGCTTATTTTATGCATATTGCTACAGTAAATATTTTTTCAGGCTTATTTTATGGTATGTTAGTAATTTTTATGTTTGTCACATTAACCATTCTACTTTCTTGTATAAAGACAAGAGCAATGATTATGATTTACTTTAATCATTTAATGACAATTTTGTTTCTTCTCAATATAGATGGGTATGGATATACAGTGAATATTACCAATACAATGTGGCTCACTAACAATGTTAGTACTATTTTGCTATATTTGATTTTTATATCTTATACTCAGTTTTCATCGTTAACTTTTAAAGAGACCTGCAGAACCACCAAGCGTTCTTGTGCTTCACTTACAGTCTTATCGCTAACAGGAATATTTTTATTGGTAATTCAATTGGTATTTAACATCAGATATGATATTAGTAGGACTATCAGCGGTATTTATGCGATTATAATATTGCTACATCTTTTTATTGTATTTCGCAGATCGAGATTTACAGATAAAGTCCTTCATGGATTTTACTATGCTTCCCTTATATCTATATCGTTACTAATAGTACTATATGTTATCTATTTCAGCATCGATACACTTAATGTCAATGTGCACGAATTTCTTTTCAAACTAGTTACGATAGGACTATTTACCTATATCCTTGCCGCGATTGTAAGACAAATTAGTGTCGAGTTTCGTGATAGTAAAAAAACAGCAATAGAAAACTTAGAAAGCCTTAACTTCTTCAAAGAAAAAGTAAACATAAAGTTAGAAGAAACTGTAAGAGAAAGAACTAACAGTTTAAAAGAAGCAAACAGAAGACTTAGTTTATCTCTTAAGCGCAATAACGAAATCACAGATGAACTACATAGGCAGAGAAGTGAGATTGACCAAAAAAACAGTGAGCTTGAGGATACGCTTAAAAAATTGAGCACACAAAATATTAGAATACAAAGAGCCATATTGACAAATGAGGACCAGAAACAAAAACTCTCTGAATCTCTTGAAACTATCTATGAGAAAAATTATATTTTGGAACTTCAAAATGAGGAGATTAAGCTTCAGCGAGAGCGGATTAGTGTGCAAAACATTTTATTAGAAGAGAGAGCACGCAATATCAAAGACTCTTTGTTGTACGCAGAAAGAATTCAAAGTTCATTTTTCTCACCAATTTCAGAAGTTAAAAAAATATTTCCTAATTCATTCGTTTTTTTGAAACCAAAAGATATTTTAAGTGGAGACATATATTTTATTGATAGTTTAGAAAACGAAGGTAGTGAGTTAAAGTTAGCTGCCGCCGTCGATTGTACAGGACACGGTATTCCAGGCGCTCTTATGTCTATTATGGCTAATGACGCTTACCATGAAGTTTTACACGGTGACAAACTTACCGATCCCGGTCAAATATTAACATCTCTAAACGAAAAAGTAATATCCTCACTTAATAAAAATAGCGCTAATGGACATATAGATGATGGCATGGATATGTCTCTTATTGTTGTTAATTACAAAACCAGAACATTTCATTATTCTGGTGCAAGAAACCCACTCTTTTTCTTTAAAAATAATATTTTAAATACTCAAAAAGGACATATTCACAGTGTTGGCACACTTCCAATTGATGGAAAACAAATTGTCTTCCCTTCTCATTGCTATAACTTTGATGAGGGAGATACTATTTATTTGTTCTCTGACGGTTATGCTGACCAATTTGGCGGCGCCGACTGGAGTAAATTTAAAAGAGTGCGTTTTCAAAACCTTTTATCAGATATACATAAAATGCCAATGGAAAAGCAACTTGCAAAATTAGAAAGTGTTTTTAATGAGTGGAAAGGAGATTATGAACAGATTGATGATGTTTTAGTCATTGGCATTAGACTATAATCTATTTTATTTATTAAAACAGAGTCCGTATGTCATATACACGTTTGTTTATTGAGTTTTCATGGATATTGACCGCTTTTGTGTTAATTATAATCGCAGTTTTGTTGATTATGGGTTTAACACTGTGGGAACTTCATGCACGTCACAAAAACCCAAAATCAAATAAATTAATAAAAATTAAACAAATATTCGGCAAGAAATCTTTCACATATAAAGAGATAAATGAATTATTTGAACACTACTTTAATAATTCTGGTATCGGGTTTTTAGTTTATGATGACAATCTAAATTTGTCAAATTTTAATAATTTTTTTTCTTCAACTGTAGGATTTACAAAAGATCAGTTTTTGTTAAACATAGGTGGAACCTTAGATCATTTGATTGCTACATCAATTGACAATAGTGATATATCAAAAAAAATAGAAAACAGAGATACCTTTAAGGTAATTACTAATATAAAAAACAATGTAGGAGACGTTGTTAAACTACACTTAATAGCTATACCTATCTTTAATAAGAATAGTTCATTTAATTCATACAACGTTCTGGCTGTAGAGCTTCCAAAAGAACACAACCCCAACACCATAATAACCAATGAATTAAAACACGGTAGTTCTAATATTGAAAACATTATAAATGAAAAGAACAACTTAGAAGAGATAGTTAAAGATTTAGAGAAAGCATTTAAAAAGTCGAATAAACATCATATACAGCTGCAAAAAGCATTGCTTGAAAACGAAATTCAAAGAAAAAAACTTCAAGAAGCTGTTGATTTAATTAATAAACAAAAAGATGAATTAGAAAAAGCCAATGCAGAAATCAAGGAACACTCACGAATGAAAGAGTTGTTTTTAGCTAATACTAGTCATGAAATACGTACTCCTCTCAACTCTATCATAGGGTTCTCTAATTTATTACTTAAAGAAGAATTAAGTGAGAAGCAGTTAAGCTATTTGAAAAACATTAAAGCTTCAAGCGATAATCTTTTGGTTGTTTTAAACGATATTCTAGATATATCTAAAATTGAAGCTGGGAAAATGACCTTTGAGAAAATTGCATTCTCATTGCCTGAATTAATTGATTTAATTATCTCATTTATCGACATTAAAACTCAAGAGAAAAATCAAAAATTCGACTATTATATAGGTCATGATGTTCCAAAAATATTGATTGGTGATCCAACACGACTGTACCAGATTTTATTAAACTTGCTGTCAAATGCTATAAAATTCACGCCATCAAATGGTAATATTTCATGTTCAATAAAGAAAAAAACAAAAAGTAAAAACAGAATTAATATCGAGTTTGAAGTTTCAGACACTGGCATAGGAATAAGTGACGAACAATTAAAGATAATTTTTCAAGCATTTACTCAAGCAGAATACTCGACAACCAGAAAATTTGGAGGAACAGGACTTGGTCTGTCAATTGTTAAAAATCTTGTTGAACTTCAAGGTGGAGAGATATTTGTTGAAAGTGAGATAAATAAAGGCACTAAATTTACTTTCGTTCTACCATTTAGGGTTGGAGGCAAATCAGACAATATAAAAAAGGAAAAATCTGAAACCACAATGCAATGCCACGAATTCGAAAATATTAAAATCCTGTTGGTAGAAGATAACCCTATAAACCAAGAGTTAACAATAGATACAATAAAATCATGGAATAATAATATATCAATTGAAAAAGCTGAAAATGGTATTGTTGCCATGGAATTACTGAAAAAAAATAACTATTCCTTAATATTTATGGATATACAAATGCCATTAATGGATGGGATTGAAACAACGAGACAAATAAGAGAAGGACACATAAAAGGAAAAGAGAATATTCCTATAATTGCCATGACTGCCTACGCTTTAAAAGATGAAAAGGATAAATGCTTTGCAGTAGGTATGAACGACTATCTAGCAAAACCATTCAACCCCGATGATCTTTTTAAAAAAATCAAATATTATGGTAGTCAACAAGTTCAGACTTTAGTTAAAGCAGGAAAATATATTCAAGGTTATTCAGTGTTATCTACAGTGCAGGAAAGCAGCAATAGTCCTATCTCTACTACTAATTTCGGTCTAAATAATGATGAAAATATTGATAATCAAATATTTAAAAATTTCAGTTTAGAACCCCTTAATAAAATTTATAAAGGAAACGAAAACCAGTTGAATAAGATACTAAGAATGTATTACGAAACTGTTGGCAAAGAGATTGAAGAGATGAAAAACGCTTTTGTATCAGGTGATTTGAAAAAAACACAAATTCGAGCACACTCATTGAAACCCAAAATGGCTTATTTGGGCAGAACTGATATGCAAGAAACCGCAAAAGATATAGAAGTCTCGATTAAATCAAACAATTATAATAATTCTGAGTTATCTATATGGATAGAGAGTATATGTGCGGAATATCAAAAAATTGAAGATGAACTTGAAAATTATTTTAAACTAAAAACATCAGAGGAGACGTAAATTTTAATCTAAATAGTTTGAAAAATTGAGCGTTTTTTTTATTTTTGTACTATTCTATAGAAAGTAACAATATGAAACGAACATGCCAATCTAAACTTAACACCCAGAAGCATGACCATAAAGCATGTGAGTTCCATACGACCTTAAACTGAAAAAATTATAGACGTATGAATACAAAGACAAAAATAATGTTGGTTGATGACGATTTCATTTTTTTGCAAATGTTAAAAGAGTCGCTAACAGAAATTGATAATATTGAGATTTTTACAGCAAAAACAGGAGAAGAGTGCGTTGAAAATATCGATTCTAGCTTTAAAATTCTCGTGTTAGACTACTTTTTAAATTCAGAAAATCCTGATGCCCAAAATGGGTTGGAAATATTAAAGCAAGTAAAGCAAATAGTTCCTGAAATAAACGTGATTGTATTAAGCGGTCAAGAAGATGGAAATTTAGTGTATGATTTTGTTAGAGAAAGTGTCGCCAATTATGTTATTAAAGACAACAATGCATTCGAAAACGTGAATAAAAGTATTAGAGAGTTGTTGAGTTGAAAGTTAAAAGTTTATAAAGTAGAAAGCGCTGTATCTACTTTTAACTTTTAACTTTTAACTTTAATATATAACTTCATAAATATCCAACTGACCAAATCCTCCCGGTCTATCACTTGAAAAATATGCTTTATCGCCTTTAGGTGTGATGTGGAACCAAATATCATTATAAGTCGAGTTTATTGGCTCTGGTAGTCTTTCGGGCGTTGACCATTCGTTGTTAGGCATAAGATCGCTTTTAAAGATATCGAACCCCCCTAATGAATTAAACCCTGTTGATGAGAAGTATAGAGTATATCCATCAGGAGAGAAACAGGGGTATTTTTCATCGCTGGTCGAACTAAGTTTTTCTAATTTTTCGGCTTTACCCCAAACTCCGCTGTTAGAACACGTGGACATGTACATATCCCAACATTTAGTTTTACGATCGTATAGACTAAACACCATGCGCATACCGTCGGGAGAAATTGCAGCAGAATAGTGTTGTCTTGCCATGTTTACTTCTTTCGATAATTTTACTGGCTCAATTTTTCTATCTAACTCTCCTACCCGAATATATATATTGTCTTCGTATGTATATAATACTTTACTCAAATCGGACGTTATGCTTGTGATTATTAGATGCCAATCAGGGTCAAAAACCAAGTTGCTATACTCTGTATCAATTAAAGCTTCAATTTTATCGTAAAATCCATCTGCTCCTTTTGCTACTATATAAGGTTTATTGATATAAACTTCAAATTGATAATCAAAATTGCGCGACGAGGTTATCAATAATAACTGGTCATTTATGTAAACAGGCGTCATATCGTTATATTCACTATTAACAACAGCCCCGGCATTAATAACTTGAAGTCCAGATTCTAATATTTGATCACGTTGTTGATTAATTTTTTCTACCTTTTCTTTCTCTTCTATACATTGTTGGATATACTTTTTCATGCTAATCTTAATAACACCTTGTTTAGGGGGTATAGCGCTATATATTTGATACATCGACATGGCTTTATCATACTCTAAGCAGGACTGATAAGCTTGTCCCAAGTAATTAAATATATCAATGGTGGTATCTTTCATGTTTTTTATTGCATCCTCAAAATAAGGGACACTGGCTTTTTTGTCGTTAAGTTCATAAAAATAAAGCAAGCCCAATTCGTAATTATACAAAAACGAATTGGAGTATTTAGCTAAAAGTTCTTTATACTGATCAACTGCATCTTGGAAGTTTCCTCTATCATAGTGATTACGAGCTTTCCGGTATAATTTATTTTGATCAGCATCTAAAGTTTGTCCATTGACAATTGCTCCAAGATTAAGACAAACAAAGGAAATTAATATTATTAAAATGCTGTTTTTCATACATTTATAATTTTTTTGTCTGAGATTCTGTGAAACTAATATGCCTTATATTCAACTACTTGTATATCAAATCTTGTTTAGCATGTTAGTTTCATCTGATTCAGACTTTGGCTTTAACAAGTTCTACTTTTAGATATAAAAAAAATTATTTACTTAGTCTTTTGAATACAAATCTTATATTTTAACCAACAATACTTAAGCTATGCAAAAGTAAACTGGCTACTCTAAAAACAGAATCAATAATTTTTTAAATAAAAAATATTGATTCTGAAAGCCAAAGATATAAATTTTGTTATTTCTAAAAAACTAATTTAATTATTATTTTCAAAATAGAGTTTAGAATATTGGTAAAACGTAGATTCAAATATTAATAAAGCCACATAAACTTTGTTTTGTGTTTATTAAATTCCACAGTTGGCATGGGAATTTTTATTGCATTTAGAACTTTTAGTGTACTTCGTAATAACTTTGAGCGAGTTTTTATTTTTTCCAAATCGATATCGGGACTTATAAAAAATCGGCGGTATGGTATAAAACCTTGACTAATTGAATATTCTGGTCTTGCCGATATCATATTTGTGGCTCCATAACCGACAGAAATATTTAAAAATTTAGGCAAAAAGTCCCATCGGAGCAAATCGTGTAAATTAACCGACAGCCAAAATTGTTGAGAGTTATAATCTTTTACTAACCTTTCAACATGGTTTTTCCCTAATAATTCTGGTCTGTGAACATAAAAGTTTGTATGATGATAGCTGTATTTTAATTTGACTATTTGTTTGTCAAATAAGCCTTGTTGCAGTGCGAATAGGCCTATTCCGAGAGAATTTGCACATAAGTCGCTCACAGAAGCCCCCCACTCTTCTGCAAAACCATCAAATATCTCTACGCTGCCTACAGCTACGAATGAAGCTAATGAACTCCACCAGAGTGATTGTTTTTTGGAAAATCCCGAATAACAATGAATTTCATATGCTAACTTAGAGCACTGATATGATGCGAACGCATGTCCCATTTTATCCATTTGTAACCATTCGCCGCTATCGTCAAACCAGTGCCAGTGTGATTTGTCAAATTGAGAATACCACATCGGACCCAGTGTTGCCATCGAGACAACATAGAGCCCTGTTTCTGCAAATAGAACTTTTCTAATATTTTTTTGTTGTAAACTGTCTTGCTGACTGAATGAAGGATTTAAAAAACTTAATAGAGAGACAAAAATCAAAGATTTTATTAAACACTTTTTTAAATTATATGAAACGAGCATGCCAACCAAAACGTGACAACCAAAAGCATGATTATAAAGCATGTGAGTTCCATACGACCTTAAACTGAAAAAATAATAAACGTATGAAAGTTGTTTCATTTTCAAATTTTGTTCAAAGATACATAAAGTTAAAAGTAATACCGATTGGACAGCTACTATAGTCCAATCTTCACTATCGTTCGTTTGAACTATGTATCTGTGGCATCGGTATTTACAATTGTAAAATTTTAAAAAGATTGGACTATTTTAAAATTACAATTGGTATAATTAGCAATTATCAATGAACAGTTAGCAATTAATAATTAACTGGCTTGTTTTCAATTAATTGCCACGTCTTTTAAATCGTTAGATAGGTTGTTTTATAGTTTTATGGGCTTTCGCCCAAATTTGATAAAGCTTATTTTGAAAATGCTCATTTCTACGTGACATGTTTTGTAATGGTCACTTCGACAGGCTCAGTAACCGTGCTCCAATGCACCGCCTTTTACCTTATTTATCAAGGAATTTGACTCTCAATTATCGCTATATTGCTAATTCGGGCTTGCAAGATTTGTATATACTCTACCGCTGGGGCAAATCCTATCTCTTTAGACTTTTTAGCAAATTCGAGAGCTTGAAGCAAAATCCCCTCTCTTTCGTATTTCACTGCTAAATTGTAATTTGCTTTTCCTGCAAGATTTTTATTTCCACTATCCGAGTACCTACTCCATAAATCTTCAGCTTTATCCCATTGATTTGAACCTACATAGTGTTTTGCCACAACAAAATCATTGTTTCCGGAAGTAAAAATATAACGATAAGTTTTGTTCCAATGCGGAGAGACAGTTTGGGCAAATTGCTTACCACACCTGTTAACTATGTGATTTACAGCCTTATGAAAATCAACAAGATCATACAAAGAGTTATAAGATGATTTTGCTCCTTCAACCCATACAGTGTCGTGATAGTAGCACTGATAAACTGTTTGGTTATTACTATTCAATATCTCCCAAGCAACCTTATATTCAACCATTACTGATGATACGTAAAGCCTTGTGTAATAGTCACGTATAGGCTCTTGAAGCACTTCAGTTTTTAAATCAACTAATTTTAACTCTATACGACTGTTATTGCTGTTGTTTTGATTAAAAGTTGTATCAACACGTTCAAATTCAAATCTTTCCGACTCTGCTAAAATATTATAAGCTGCTCTAACACTCTCAAAAGAGACTAAACTATCTAACTGCCATTTTTCATATTCCATGTTTGAAACAGGTTTTGGATTAGCAATAAAGTGCTTATTTACTAAATCAACATTTCTAACGTTAAGATTTATAACTGTATCGGCCGGTCTTAGCACTTCAAAATATACTCTGTCAACAACTACACAAGAGTTGAAAAATATTAGTGTTGAAAGTAAGGTACCAAGAACAAATATTAAACTTTTTGATTGCATGATTGAAATCCTCCCGTTTTACTGGTTAAAATTAACTAACGTTGACCATGATATTTACGCAAAAACCATTCAATTGTTGCGAAACTAACAATCAAAAATAGTAAAAATGTATAAACAACAATATCAGATATTGTGCGATTTGATATTTGGCGCGGTTTTGAATCTATTAACTTGCTTATCCTATCTGAAAGTTCGTCTAAATCGGTATTATAAAAGATATTTTCATCTGAATTTCCAGAAATGTTTTTTAGAAACGTTATATCAGGAATTGAAACCTGCTTTTCTATATTAATATCAGCCACCGCAAATGTTTTCTTATCAATATATGTAGCGCTGTCAGTTTTATAATATCCTGTTACAGAATATGTTCCAACTGGTAAAGTTCCAATATAGGTTCGATAATATTGTTCATAAGGTTTCATACTAAAACTTATGCTTTGGGCGTCTTCGCCTTCAATCAGTAGATCGACTTTTTTATCGTTAATAAGCTGATAATTCATATTATATACAAACGCATCAACGTAAATATTTGTTGTTTTTGCCCATATAGATTTCACACTAATTTTTAGTGGTGATGTTGCTGGTTTAACAGACAGGAACTGAATTACTTGTCCAATTAAGTCGTTCAGAGCAGAGGCATTTCCATAATTTTTATTCAGAAAGATGTTCCAGCGCCACAATCCCTCTCCCGTTGTCAGGGCTATACGTCTATTTCCTGCAATTGTAGTTAGTAACAACGGGTTTTCGGTTTCGACTGACCCAATACGCTGAAATATAGCAATTTCTGAGCTATTAACTACATTCCAACGTCCAAATTGGGCATATAATGGTGGCAATTTATCGATCACTGAAAGAAGCAACTGAGGTATAATAAAGTAGTTATAGAATTGGTTTTCAACAGGATATACCAAATCCAACTTTTTACCTGTACGGCTAAAATTCCACCCTAAATTTAGTTGGTTTAACATTGTGGTATTTGTTTTGGAGCCAACGAAAAACCATATTGGACGATTTTGCTTAACTGCCTCTACAACAAATCTATCGGCGCCGAAATCGCCATCTGGTAGGTGCATAAAAATTATAGCCGAATATTTGTTAAAATCTCCCGAGAACGAACTAACATGCTGCACATCAAGTCTGTAAGCCTTGTTTTGCTCAATACTCTTTCGTAAAAACCCTATATCTGGTGATGGAGCATTGTAAAGCAGTAGTATATCTGTTTCAGCATCAATAACTTCTATTGCAAAATAGGCTTTGTTGTTTTCAATATTTTTCTCTCTATGGTCGACTTTTAGTCTTACTTCGTATTGATAAACACCCGCTTTTGGCGCGGTAAGCATTACAGTGGTTTTTATTCTCTGTTCATCTTTCTGAAAGCTAATTGGGATTTTTTCAATAGGAATTCCTTTGCGGTATATCTCGATTTCTGAGTTAACTATGTTATTATCAGTTCTTCTAACCTCAATATCAACTTGAAATTTGTTATTGGAATATACCATAGGATTGTTTTGAATTGAAGCAATCCAATAATCAATAACTGCCACAGTATCAGCCATCACAACCGATAAAACAGGTATTCCACTCTTTTCAGCTTTTCTTGTAGGATACTCGCCTGTATTAATCAATCCGTCTGTAATCAGAACAATAGCGTTTGGCTTATTTACCTGATAATAGCTGTCAATATGGTCGAACAGCGCCGATATATTTGTTTCATTCTCAGTGTGTTGCAGTGGACAGGTATCACAAACTCTTTCGCCAAATGTAATGTTCTGTATATCAAACTTTTTACTTAACTGTTCGGCTTGATTGTTTATTATATCAATATTCTGTTGCAGTCTGATGGAATCGTTCAGATACTTTATTGATTCTGAATTATCATGTGCAAAAATCAGTTTTGGCTTTTGAATTTCTGTAAGTGTAAATGATATTCGGGGATTTAGCAAAATAAAAATCAGTATTCCAATAGTTAATGCTCTTAATGCAAAAAGATAAAAAGTTACTGATTTAGAGAACTGATTAGATGATTTTTTATAGTAAAAATAGTATGAAATCAAAGCTCCGATAGCCAAAGCCAATAAGAAATAGAATATAAATTGAAGTGTGCTACTCATATCGTAATTACCATGTTTTAATTGCCAAAAATACAAGATTTTTCAATTTTCAGGGTAAAACTTTATAACAAAAGAGCCTTACAAAAATATGTAAAGCTCTAATGTTTTTATAATTGTATATTTTTCTGTTCTATACCTATAATCAGGTTTGCATTGCTCCACAAACGCTAATTACCTGTCCGCTAACATACGATGAAAGGTCGGAAGCTAAGAAAAGACATACCTTAGCAACTTCATCTGGTTCTCCTCCGCGTCTTAATGGAATTTTTTCGTACCAACCTTTAACTATCTCTTCGGGCAGTTGTCCTGTCATGTCGGTAATGATAAATCCAGGTGCAACAGCGTTACAACGGATATTACGCACACCAAGCTCTTTGGCAATTGATTTTGTAAAACCAATCATACCGGCTTTTGATGCTGAATAGTTACTTTGATTAGCGTTTCCACCAACTCCAACAACTGAACTCATGTTTATAATGCTTCCAGAGGCTTGTTTCCACATAATTGGCTGAACAGCTTTAGTGAAGTTAAATGCTGATTTTAGGTTTACGTTAATAACAGCATCCCACTGCTCTTCGGTCATACGCTTTAGAGCGCCATCTTTTGTTATGCCCGCATTGTTAACTAAAATATCAACGCGTTCAAAGTCTTTAGCTATCTCTGCAACAACTTTTTGTGTTTGCTCGTAGTCGGCAGCATTTGAGGCATAGCCTTTTGCTTTGACATTTAAAGCGGTAATCTCTTTTTCGGTTTCAAGAGCTACATCGTTGATAACAAGGTCTGTAAATGCGATATTGCATCCTTCTGATGCTAAACGGAGCGCAACCGCTTTTCCTATTCCTCGTGCAGCTCCTGTAACAATTGCTGTTTTACCTTCAAGTAATTTCATAGTTAAAAGTTAAAAGTTAAAAGTTTATAAAGCGACGCACTGAGCGCAGCCAAAGTGTTGAAAGTATAGACAGGAGATGTGCTGTCTGTACAAATCTGTGCCAAATTTACGAAATGAGATTGGTTTTGCAAAATTTTTAACGTTAATCAGGTAAAGTTAGTATTTCGTATCCTGTTGGAGTAACCAAAACCGTGTGTTCGAACTGTGCAGATAGTTTTCCGTCAATTGTTCTGGCTGTCCAACCATCTTTAGTGTCGATTTTTACTCTGGGCTTGCCCATATTTATCATTGGTTCAATCGTAAAAATCATTCCTTCGCGCATCTTTTTCCCAGAACCTCTGCGTGCAATATGTTCAACTTGTGGTTCTTCATGAAAATCAATTCCAACACCGTGACCACAAAACTCGTAAACAACGCTGTATCCTTTACTGTGTGCATAACGTGCAATTACAAATCCAATATCTCCAAAATATGCACCGGGTTTTACTTGTTGGATTCCTAAATTCAAACAATGTTTTGTTGCTTCAACCAACTTCATTGCATCATCTGAAACGTTGCCTATTAAAAACATTGTGCTTGTATCGCCATAATACCCATTTAAAATTGTGGTTACATCGATATTTACAATATCTCCATCTTTTAAAATAACTGATTCTGAGGGGATTCCGTGACAAACTACTTCGTTAAGAGATATGCACGATGCTTTTGGAAAACCATTATAGCCCAATGTTGCTGAAGTTGCGTCATTATCTTCTATATATCTTAATATTAAGTTGTCTAAATACTCTGTTGAAACTCCTGCAACTACGTGTGGTTCAATATATTTTAAAACATTAGCTGCTAAACGTGAACTTTTACGAATACCTTCAATTTGTTCGGGTGTTTTAATTATTATAGACATTATAAATATTGTTTGAATTTATAAAATGAAATAGTTTCCAAAGCTAACAATTAAACGTCGCTTTGGAAACTATTGCCATTAGAAAAGTAATTAACCTTTGAATATTTTCTCTAACTCTAACACATCCTCTCTGAAACTTCTGTCGGTCTCCATTAAGTTGCTAACTGTTTTACATGCGTGAAGAACTGTCGCATGGTCTTTCCCTCCTATTGTCGTGCCAATTGACGCTAACGACTCTTTGGTTAACTTCTTGGCAAAATACATTGCAACTTGGCGAGCCTGAACAATTTCTCTCCGGCGCGTTTTACTATTAAGTTGCTCAAGAGAGACTTTATAGTAGCTACATATTGTATTTTGTATTAAATCAACAGTAATTGGTTTGCGTGTGTTTTTAACAAGTTTATCAATTAAATCTTGAGCTAAACTCAAAGTTATTTCGCTCTTATTTAAAGTTGAGTGTGCTAATAATGAAACTAATGCACCCTCCATTTCCCTAACGTTTGTAGTAACGTTTTTAGCAATATATTTTTGTATTTCGGAATTAAGCTCAACTCCATCTCTATATAGACGATGTTTTAATATTGCTAATCGTGTTTCATAATCAGGGGCTTGTAGCTCAGCAATTAATCCCCATTTAAAGCGTGATAAAAGTTGCTGCTCCAAGCCTTGCAGCTCGGCTGGTGACTTATCGCATGTTAATACAAGTTGTTTAAAGTTTTGATGTAAGTAGTTAAAAATGTGAAAGAATGCTTCTTGAGTTTTGGGCTTATTTCCCTGTGCAAATGAGTGTATATCGTCAATAATCAAAACATCTATCATTCTGTAGAAGTTTATAAAGTCGTTTGTTTCATTTGCTTGTACAGCATCAACAAACTGTTGTTGAAATTGATGTGCGTGAACATACAAAACCATTTTGTCGGGGTGCTGTTCTTTAACCTGAAGACCAATAGCATGAGCAAGGTGACTTTTTCCATAACCGCTTCCACCGTGAATAAACAACGGATTAAACGCTGTTTTGCCAGGATTTGCTGCTATATTTAACCCTGCTGAGCGAGCTAATTTGTTACAATCGCCTTCTATAAAATTTTCAAATGTGTATTGTGGATTTAATTGCGAGTCTATTTTAAGTTTTTGTAAGCCCGGTATTACGAAAGGGTTTTTTATCTCATGCCGTCTATCGGCACTGATTGGCATTTCAACAAGCTTGTTTACGGTGTTTACTTTTCCTTGTGCTGGCATAGCAATAGTTTGAGAATTGTTGTTTGTTAAGTCTTGAACCATAATTGGCTCGTATGATAATTTAGCGCCGGGTCCAATAACTCGGCGTAATGTAGATTTAAGAAGTCCAATATAATGCTCTTCTAAAAACTCCACAAAAAACATCGATGGTACTTGAAGTCGCAAATCTGTTCCTTCAAAATGTATCGGTTTTATTGGAACGAACCATGTTTTAAAAGATTCCTCTGGCAAATTGTCTCGAATTATATTAAGACACCTCTCCCATATTTGATCATGACTAAAAAATTTCATTTAAAAAAACTCCTTTTACTTAAAAATCAGTACACAAAAAAATGACATTTATAGCTGCAATATTGTGAATTATTTTTATATAAAAAAATAAATTTTCTCTTGTTTTTTTAGATATTTTGATATGGAGTTCACTATCAAGTATTTTGAAGTATATTTTTTTATATTTTATATACACATCTATATATCAGTGATTTATTGCTTATATTTTTTAACTAAATTTACCATTATTTATTAAATTGATGAAAGTTACGAGCAAATTTTATTGGTGTAATCAGTTGCTTTATGGTTCTTTATAGGTCTTAATTTTTTTATGTAAACGTTATTATTTTATAGTAAAAATTTTGATATTTTTATAAAATTTCTGCACATTAAATTAAAAAATATTACAAAATAAATTTTGAAACCTAAAAAATCTCATTTAAAATTTCTGATTAAGAATACTTTTTTTAATGCAACTCTTTTTTTCAGATTAATACCTTTTTGATTTTCCCAGAAATTTAGTAATTTAATTTTGTTTTGTAAACTTGGACAAAAATATAAATCGACATATCAGACCCTAAAATTATACTAGTAAAAGAAAGCCTTGTTGTTCTGAAACTATTATTGTACATTCGTGCTGTTGAAAACACAATGATAAATAAAAAACAATTCCGTAAGGATAACATGATTATAGATATCAAAAACAAAAAATGATTGGACCCCGATAGGGTGAAATTGCTTAATAACAAGCGCGTTATCACAAATTTACATTCAACTTGTTTATACAGTTTACGGATTAATTATGTCACCCTTTTAGGGTTTGGTTAACCAAAGATTTTCATTAGGCTATAATTATTTCATCCTTTTAGGACTATAGATTATAAAAACGAATAATCTAACACTGGAACTTTTATTGAAAGAACAACAAATATAATAACTCGTAAACTCAAGAAAATAATTTATGAACGAGAAAAACTATTATCCTCCTATGCACACTGCCGAGCATGTTTTAAATCAAACCATGGTTAGAAAATTTAATTGTGGTAGATCATTTAACGCACACATAGAACGAAAAAAGTCTAAATGCGACTATCGTCTCCCCTCTCCTATTACAGATGAGCAAGTTAAAGATATAGAGGGGACCGTAAACGAGGAGTTGAGTAAAAATCACTCTGTTACCGAACGGTTTGTAACACTTGAGAAGGCAAGAAGGTTTGTAGATACATCAAAACTTCCCAAAGATGTTGGCGAAAAAATTAGAATAGTTTCTGTCGGAGAATACGACCATTGCGCATGCATAGGACCACATGTATCAAACACCTCTGAAATTGGAACGTTCAAAATTACAACCCATTCGTGGGAAAATGGAGTATTGAGACTGAGATTTAAAATTACAGAACCCTAATAAGAGGAAAAAGGTGCAAGGAGAAGGAGATTATTTGAATTAATCCACAACCTATAAAAGAAAGGTAACAGTCTTTTCACTTGTCCATTGTCCCTTACAATAGCGGGCTGGCAATACGAGCAATATTTGCTTTGAATTTTTGCATAACCGGTCTCTTAATCCACTCTTCGAGATATATTAACTCACTATCTTTCAAATCTTCGAAAAACCAATAAGTTAATTCAGATGTAACGACAGGATCGTAGATCAACGCATTGACTTCAAAATTTTGGCTAAAACTTCTATAATCCATATTGGCTGTTCCGATTGAACAAAACGCATTGTCCACCATAATTATCTTACTGTGATTAAAGCCTTTACGATATAAATAAATCTCTATTCCTGCCTCAAGCAACTCATTAACAAAAGAGAGGGTTGCAAAATAGACAAACTTAGAATCACTTATCCCAGGTATTAAAATTTTAACGTCTATACCACTAAGGGCAGCGGTTTTGAGTGCAGTTAAAATACTTTCGTTTGGAATAAAGTATGGTGTTGATATATATACATTTTTTCGTGCCAAAGTAATCGAAGTAAAATAAGCTTGCATAATGCTAGCCCAGTCAGAGTCGGGTCCTGACGCAACTATTTGAACTAATGTTTTGTCATCTATCAAAGGTTCCGGGAAAAAAATAGGGTCATCTAATAGCTCTTTTTTCAGGAAAAACCAATCTGTTGCAAAAATTATTTGTAGGGCGACGGTCGCTTGTCCTTCTGTCATCATGTGTGTATCACGCCAAAAGGGTATTTTGCGATTTCCGTGTATATAGTGGTCGGCAATATTTATTCCGCCGACAAAACCTATTTTACCATCAACAACTGTAATTTTTCGATGATTACGGTAATTGATTTTCCTTGTAAGGATCGGAAATCTTACTGGCATAAAACAGGCAAACTCAATACCATGTTTCTCTAACTCCCTAATATACTGCTTTTTAAGTTTCCAGCTGCCAACATCATCATATATTATTTTAACTTTTACTCCCTCGTCGGCTTTTTTTATTAGAACATCACCAACCTCTTTTCCAATATTATCAGACTCTAGTATATAATATTCGAGGTGTATATGATGTTTGGCTCCTTTCATAGCTTTAAACATAGCTCTGAATTTCTCGTCTCCATTATTAAGAATAGAAACCTTGTTAATATTTGTCAAAATTGCCTTGCTATTACGAAGTAACAGTCTGACTATCTTTGTTTTATCTTCAATATATGGATCGTGAATATAGGTTTTTTCAGCCAAGTCGCTTAATTGTTCAGCGCTTAGCTCTTCGAGCTTAATAAAGTCAACTAATCCTTTGCGACTAAAAATTTTCTGCTTTCTATAGTTTTGTCCGAACACTAAGTAAAATACTATTCCCACGACGGGAACGAGAATTAAAACCAGTATCCACGACATTGTTTTATGTGGCGAACGATTTTGACTTATAATAATGATTGCTGTAGCAACAACAGTAATTACATAAACAAAAGTAATTACATTGCCTATGTCTGACCAAAAATCTGGTAAATAATTTACAATATTATCGAACATAGGCTTATATTGTGTTGTTTATTAAGTCTTAACCGTTTGGAATACGATCAAGTAGCTGCTTGATTGATATTTTTTGTGCACAATTAAAATGCTTTTCTGGACACTGTTTTCGTCCATGTAGTCCACATGGACGACAAGAGAGATTTTCAGAAACTTCTACAACTTTACCGTTGTTTCCTACTGGACCAAATCCAAAATATGGTACAGTGCTACAAAAAACGGCTGTTACAGGTGCATTTGTTGCACTGCAAATATGCAACGGCGCCGAATCGTTAACAAAATTCATAACAGCATCCTTCATCAACGCAGCTGACTCTATCAACAATAGTTGACCACATAAATTTACTACATTGTTGTTAGTTTTTCCGACAATTCTTTGACATAGTTCAAAATCGCTACTACTACCAATTAGATAAACGCGAACATCTCTGTTTAAGCTGTTTATCAATTCAATCCATTTGCTTTCAGGAAATTGTTTGGTAAACCAAACAGAGGCTGGAGCTATACAAATATATTTTTGATTTTTAAATTTTTTAACGTTATAATCAGCTCTTTCTGTAATATAAATTTTAGGTTTAGCAGCGTGACTATCAGTAATAAACTCTATGAGTTTTTGATTTCTATCAATCTCATGTTCCCCTGCAATTTTGTGTTCTGCCTTATTTTGGAAGAAAAATGATAATGGATTTTTCTTGAATCCGCTCTTAATTGGCGCACTTGACATTGTTGTTATCAGACCCGTGCTAAAAAATCGCTGTACGTTTATCACAATATCATATTTTCGCCTTCTAACTTTGTGAATAATGGCAAAAAGCGATCTATATTTTTTCTTTGCTTTATTCCACATTAGAACTCTGCCTACATTTGGATTGGTGTTAAAAATGGATTCATTCCCTTTCCGAACTAAAACATCAATCTTTGTTTTTGGATAAAAGGATTTTAATTTTTCAACTAAAGCCGTTGCTAATATTGCATCGCCAATAAAGGCTGTCTGAATAATCAATATTTTATTGATATTTTTCCTCATATTCTAATGGTTAAAAACATATTGAATAATATTTGCTCCCATTTTAAGAGCCTTTTCACGTGTTTCGGGTGAATTATTATGAACTTCTGGCGATTCCCAACCATCGCTAATATCCGATTCATAAGTATAATAAACAACCAACTTGTTATTTACAAATATACCAAATCCTTGCGGAGGTTTATTATCGTGCTCATGAATTTTTGGCAAACCTTTCGGAAATTTATACTTTTGGTTATATATTGGATGGCTAATGGGCAGTTCGACCAAAGAATTATCGGGAAAAACTTTTGCTATCTCACGCCGAAAAAACGGGTCGAGTCCATAATTGTCATCTACATGTAAAAAGCCTCCAGATTCTAAGTATAGCCTCAGATTTTTAACATCGGAAGGAGAAAAAACAACATTGCCGTGACCCGTCATATGGACAAAAGGATATTCGAAAATTTGAGAACTACCTACCTCGACCTCATCATGTTGCGGATTAATATTTGTGCCTAAGTTTTGGTTACAAAATTCAATTAAATTTGGCAAGGCTGTAGGGTCGGCGTACCAGTCTCCCCCACCGCTATACTTCAATAAGGCAATTTTTAACGGATAATCTTGACCATACGAATATGATGCAAATAAAATAATTATAAATAATAGATTTCTCATAATAAATAATTCATTTTTAAACAGTTAAAAACTTTTCAAATAAAATGAATGGCAAACTGCTATTCCTGCTGTTTCTGTCCTAAGGCGACTATTGCCAAGTGTTATCGGTATAAAACCGCTCGCTAATGCAAAATCAACTTCGGAATTGGAAAAATCTCCCTCTGGTCCAATTAACACAACTGTATCTTTGTGTAATTCAGTAACTTCAGTAATAGGAATTCTGTTGTCAATATTGCAGATTGCTATATATTTTTTTTCTATATTTTTTTGTTGCAAAATAAAGTCTTTAAATTTGCACGGTTCGTTAATTACTGGGAAACAGGCTTTTAACGATTGTTTTGCAGCAGCAACAATAATTCTGTTTAACCTTTCAGTTTTTACAACACTTCTCTCGGAGCGCTCGCAAATAACAGGGGTTAGTGCATTAAAACCAAATTCGGTGCATTTTTCTATCATAAATTCATAACGCTCAATATTTTTAGTTGGTGCTACGGCTAAATGCAGATTATACAGAAGTCTTGGTAGTTCATAAATTTCATTTACCGAGTAATCAATTCTGTTTTTAGAAATATTTGTTGCAACAGCTTTTATAAGCTTGCCTTTTCCATTGGTAATCTGTATTTGGGTTCCTTCACGCAAACGCAAAACGGTGCTGGCGTGGTGTGCTTCAGCGCCTGTGATAAAGTTTTCGTTTTCTAAATTTTTATTTATAAATAATGGTACTTGGCTATTTATCATCTTCTTGGTTTTTTACCTTTAGGATTTAGGTCCTCTTTTTTACCGCCTTTGAAATAAAATATGGCTTCATCTTTTACCCTTGGATATGTTAGATAATAGGTATATTTTGTTCCTTCGGCTTTAAATTTTCTGTCTTTTAATTTAATTTTTTCAATTATTTCATTGTAAACAGGGTCACTTGACACTGTAAGCATCGAATTGAAAGTGTATTTAAAGAAGTACCAATGATTTGGCGCTGGTTCAAGATATATAAAAAATTCAGTTCCAGATTTTACATATCTGAACTCAACATGTCCCGAAACAAACTTATTAATTGTTCTGTCAAGAATACTACCTATTCCTATCTTTCCTATAGACTTGAATGCTTTATCAACAGAATCCCACATCATATTCAAATCGGTAAAAACTATGCTGTGAACAAAACCCTCTGGAATTGTTTTTGGAACACCAAATAGTTTCTGCTCTTCAATAAGTGTTTTAAATGCTTCGTCTCCGATTAAGTCTGTCATACCATTCACGTAATCAGGAATTAATGTGTTTATAGGACTTAGAGACTCTATTTTGTTAATAGTGTCTGCTATATGTGTCAAATTGGGGTTGTTAAAATAGAAGTCAAAAGCCATAAACAAATCTGTCAATATCTCCTTTCTATGAGCTGTATATATAATGTTTCCGCGTGTTCTAACCTTTACTTGACCTAAATCGCGAACTATATTGATAACGCCAGAACTGTTAAAATCTGATGTTTGTGTGTTTAAAGAGACATAATTATCTTTTAACTCTCTATTCTCTAGCCTTTCTAATGTACTTGTTTCATATTTTTTGCTTTTATTGTCAAATTTCAAATATCCGGGCGTCGTGGTGTATGCATGGAAATTTGGTTTTGTGGTTTCAGCATAAAATGTTGTATATGTCACTACTGAATCCATGTTTGTTATTAAACTGTGATACAGCTTTTTATTATTAGCGCTCTCAGAAACAGTATCAATAGGTATAATCACATTTTCGGGTACAATTTCAGAACTGAACTTTAACCAGTGTTTAGCCAATCCATCGGGCAGTAGTAGCAATTTAGTACTACCATCGAACATTAAATATTTATTTTGCGCAAATAGTTTTACATCGCCCATAAATCCGAAAGCTGGACTAAGTGTAAACGATTGAACTGTATGTATTTTCCCATTAGCATACGTTGAGTTTATATCTTTGTTGACCGAAATAACTAAGAAGTTGATTTTTTGAACGTTTTTGTCTAAGTCAATATAATCGTAATAGCCGTTACCTGTATAAAACTTACGACTTGTAATATTAATAGTCGCGTCGTAAAATTTATGATACTTGTTGTCTCTACTAGCAATAACTTCTGCATTCGATAGAGTTCTGTGTCTGGCATCGGGGTCGATTGTTATATTTCCATCGGTTGGAATTATCATGGCGTCTGCAACATTGACGAATTGAACTTCATGTGTGAACAGAATATTATTTTTTAAATCAATATCGGTAATTGGAGATATAAAATTAAGGCTGTCTTGCTGGCTATGAGTTGAAATAAAGAGACTTCCTGCCGGATTTGTAGTTGAGGCTTCGGCTTCAATAGCATGAACACTGTTAACAAATGAGTGTATCGAACTACTTGAAACTGAGAGCTTTTCACTATCGATATTCCAATTCAACTCATCTGCATAAGCCATATATTGATTAACAGGGAAATAAATAATATTATTCAAGTCGTTGGAGCGGAATTTACCTGTACGTGTTTCAAAATCGATATGTGAGCTAACGTTATCGGTTTTGATTGTCATGCCTTTTTTATCCATTGAAGCCAAACTCCAAGACGATGTATCTGCATCAATTGTCATCTCTGTGTATCTGAATCTTTCGCTGTAAAGTATGCTTCGCTCTATATCCATAGAGCCATTGCCAGTAACTGTTCTTGGTTCTACGACAAAACCACCGTTCAACTTCGACTGAGCGTTGAACATATCAAGCGGAGTTGATGTGGTTTGCCCGTACAACTTGTCGTTATACGGTTCCCAGTGTATTTTTATCTCATTGCCCTCCATTAAAGGCAATGAGGGAGATTTTGTACTTTGGTTTAAAAATCGTGTTGACAATGTATTCATACTGTCTAAGAAGTAAGTAAAATCATCACTCCAAGTTGTTGTTCTTAAATAATCAACCTTGCCTCGTACTTTAATCCCCTGATTACTAACATTAATTAATCCTGTTGACACCCCTTTTCCACCATAAGTAAGCATTGGTTCCTGTGACATATCGTGTATAAAGCCAAGGCTTAAATCTTCTTGCACTGTAATCTCCTCTATTATAGCCGGAAAAATATTGCCTGAATAGAATGTTCCTTCAAGTTTAATTTTTTCTGCTTCAGGATTATTTATGCTATCCAACGTGTATGGTTCAATTTTAAAGTAAATGCTATCGCGATTATATACACCAGTGTGAATTGACGGATCATCGTAATAAACGTATGATTCTTTGGTTGACTCAAATATAGGAAAACGACTAATCAGATACATTCCCGATTTATTTCCAGGATTATCAATGTGAATAATTCCTGAAATATTTTCAATTTTACTTCGTACAGTTCTAATATCATGGTGTCCTGAAAGATCGATTCCTACTGAAATTTCCATTAACAACGAATCAACACTTTCTAACTCAATGTTATAATCTGTATAATTAAACCTAAATTTTTCTCCAAAAAAGGTATATAGTCCTACTCTTAACTCACCATCGAACTGTATTTCACGGTTTTTCTTCAAAATAATTTGTCCATCTCTGGGTCTCGTTTCAACTCTGTTTGCCTTAGAGAATTCAAAATAACTAACACCATTTACCTGTAAATCAAGGTTTTTAAGTTCTAGTACGGCATTATCATGTTTACCAGAAGCTTTCGACTTTATCGATATTACATCATAATCTTTGCTTCGTGTTGCAGCCATAATGTAATCATAAAGTTTTTGCCTTATCGTAACTAATTGAGTCTCTTTATCATAGTAAATATATCCCTCAAAAGACATCGTTATTAACAATTGACGAATTTTGTGTTCTGCAAACATCATATATTTGGCTAAATCTTCGGCATAAAACTCTTCAGAGTCTATTTTTATAGCAAAATCACGAATTTGAAACAGTGGATTTGTTGTCGAAATACCTTGAAGCCTATAAAATCGTTCTGATGAAAAGTAGTTATATGATTCAAATATAGCCTCACTCTCCTCAGTGCCAAGCATACGAGAGAAATGTACTCTGGTATCGTTCATATTCCATTTCAACAATTCTGCTTCAATCTCTACCATGTGATACGAGTCGAAGTACTGGCTACGCGACATATTGGATAAATCGTTATTACGCAGTAAATTAACCTCTCTTGAGTTTACAAAATACTGAAGGTTTAAACCGGGATGGTAAATTGAATCTTCATCGAGATATACTGAAATAATTGCATTGTTTGTAGCAACTTTTTCCTTTGTGAATGTATATTCTTCGCTTGCAGCTCTCATAACAACAATATCTCTAAGTACAGTATCACCATTTTCAACAACTTTCATCTCTTTCCAAAAGTTGAGTGTTGCAGGCTCTTTTCTTGTTCCTGCGCCAATAAACTGGCTGCCATGCTGCACATATCCACCACTATAATCAACTTTGTTGTATAAATTTTTAATAATAAACCGTTTTTGAAACGACTCAAATTTTGGAAAACGAACTGACGCAATATCTGCTACTTTAGCGGCTTGATAACGTATAGAACCATGCAAAGGCTTATCGAAATAATAATAATTATAAAACAAGACCGTATCGACTAAAAGTAACGAACGGCTTGTTTCAAAACTGTAATTTTTGAAAGTTGCATAAACAGAATCACTTGGAAATCCTGCCCGCTCCCACGTAACTTTACCACCACTGCCGTAAAACTTACGATTGTTTAGATCGTAAGTACCTGCTGTTTCAAAAATTTTTATGCTGTCATCTTGAGCGTAACAAGTCAGTGTTGTTCGTGGAAAAACAACTGTCATATTGTTTTCTTCGTTTATCGTAAACTGAAAATTTGTGTTTGATGTTATCCATCTTGTTTGTGGATTATCGAAAAGAAAACCCATATCTATAAGATCTCTAACATCGGCTATAAAGGCGCTAATTTTAGTTTGTGTTGTCTCGCGATTATTGCAATATTCGATTAACAAACGATTAAAAACAAGGTAATTTTTACGATGTTCTACCCTATATGTAAAAAGAACTAATGCATCGAGATAGTTTTTAAATGCTGCATAAGAGACTTTTCTAACCTCAAGTAAATTATGGCTAATAGCACAAATATCAGCTTGAGCTTGTTTATTATAATACCCGCTATTCCATGTGTTTTGAAACAAAGAATAATATTCGCGTGCCGATCTTCTTGACTCCTCATTCTTAGATATCAATTCATTAACTTTTACCAAAAATAAGCTGTCGCATACAATCGTATCATTTGTTTGCGATTGCGATATTTTATTAATTGAAAATACTACAAGGAGTGATAAAAACAGTTTCTTAAACAAGTTCATACAAAACAATTTACTTCTTGAAATTTTGTTATTTACTAAAAACCAAACATGACCATTGTTGATACTCTAACCTAAAACTCTCTTTCAGGGCATGTTCGTGTGCTTCGATACATATAAAATCATTGTCGGATTCAAAAAAGCCGCTCGTCAACAAAAATCCGTTGTTATTCAAATGATTGGCGTATATAGATATATCTTTAAGCAAAACATTTCTGTTGATATTGGCAAGGATAATGTCAAAATTGCCTTCTATGGCAGAACTATCGCTTGTTTTACAAATAATCTGATCTACTTGGTTAATTGCGACATTCTCTTTACAGTTTTCGGTTGCATTTGGGTCTATATCAATAGCAACAACGCTTTTAGCTCCCAACTTTTTAGCTAATATACTTAATACTCCTGTGCCTGAACCTACATCGAGCGCCAAACGCTCTTTGAATTCTATCTTACGCATTGCCTGAATCATAAGTCTTGTTGTTTGATGATGTCCTGTCCCGAACGACATTTTGGGTATTATCACTAACTCGTGCTCAAACCCTTGTGTTTCAGTGTGGAAAGGTGCCCGAATATGGCAAAAATTATCAATAGAAATTGGCTCGTAATCTGATTCCCACTGTTGGTTCCAGTTTTGATGCTCTATTAGTTTATTAACAATAGCTGAGCGTTCTATTTTAAGTACTCCAAGTACATTAAAAACAGTTGCCTCAGCAAACTCTGTCTCAGGAATATATGATTTCACATAACCCTCTTCAGTAATAAAACTCTCGTAGCCACATTCTGCCAATTCGGCTATAACTATTTCTGGGTCAATCCCCTTAAGATTACTTAGCGATATTGAAGTTTCTATATAATTCACTTTATTGATTTTTTAATTATCATTAAACCATAGGATATTAAAGCTTTTAATGAACGTGCTTATTTTACAATTACACTGTTTTTTATGCATAAACTTTATTCTGTAAAAATAAACCTTTTATCGATAAGAATAGTAAGCCAAATCATAATTTTATTACACTACTGCCTGTTAAAACTTAAAAAAAAGTTAAAAAGGATTTTTTATTGTGAGAATTATAGAAATAATATTCACATTTGGATTGACAAATAACACTTCTACAATCCAACAAAGTTTGGGAAGATTAGATAAATTTTGTAAGAGACGTAAAAGTGCTATAAACAATTATGATGTACAACGGATATATAAAAAGCTTAATATATAACTAATTAAATGGAGACCAGAAACCATTTCTTAAAAACGGGGCGAAACCGAAAAGCCTTATGAGTAGGAAAATTAAATTTAATTCATATGAGAAAACTTTTTTTATTATTAATTGGAACTGCATTCCTCTTTTCGAGTTGTGCTATTCATTCAGGATTGACGTTTAATACGAATAATCATGAAACTCAAGTTGTGCTATCAAAGAAAAACTACAAGGTTGTTGAAAGCGTTAAAGGAGAAGCAGAAGCTATGTATATTTTTGGAATTGGAGGACTTTCTAAAAATGCATTGATTGCGGAAGCTAAAGCTGATATGTTGTTAAAAGCTGACATTATTGGAGGAGCAAGAGCAATAATTAATGAAACGGTTGAAATCAAACACTCTTTTTTTCCAGTAGTGCGACTTTTTAAGGTAACTGTTTCAGGTCATGTAATTGAATTTACTGAATAAGGAAACTAATCTACAACCATTGTAAGCGATAATTGCAGGATTTCATTGCAAATTGACGTTGTGTAAACTTGATACGTTGCTGCTTTGAAATTCTGCAATTATGCATTTTAGCGACTCATTAGTAATACCGATTGGACAGCTATTATAGTCTAAACTTTTCTATCGTTTGTTTGGGCTATATATCTGTTACATCAGTATTTACCATTGTAAAATTAAAAAAAGATTGTTCTTTTTTTAATTACAATTGGTATAACAAGGCTGAAGAAAAAATTGATAATTAATGAAACAAATACGACAGCATTAATCCGACTCACAAGTGATTGATTATAAGGCGTGTACGATTATTAGAATATATTAAATTTGTAATTAAATAGGGTCATGAGAAAGATTATTATCTATTTAGCAATTACTGTGTTAACTTATTCATGCGCTATATACGGGTTAACCAATGACTATAATAAATTAGATAAAAAAGAAAAATTAAGAATTACAAAACTTTCGAGTTTTGATAATATCGAGAAGGGTAAAATCTACGAGCTAAACGCAGAAATATTAAAAACAGAGTTGATTAAATATCCAAAATCTATTGTATATGTTTTTACAAACGCCTGCACATCAAGCTCTTGCAAACCATTATCAGTATATAAAGATTATGCTGACAAGAATGGCTATAAAATATTTTTTGTAATGAAAGGTTATGGACGTGTGGATGAAACACTAGAACAAAATGAAAGTTTAAGTTTATTTTCAATAGATTCAGATTACTACCAAACTAAATATAGCTACAAATACACTAGATACTTTGAGAACGAACTTATGGGCATAGATAAAAATACTAAACATAAAGAGTATTTGGGAAGTATTTTCTTTTTTGAGAATGGAACCTTTACTAAAGTTTATCAAGAGTTGCCTAAATAAAAAAAAGCGAGACGCCACAAATTATGACGTCTCTACAACACCTTGACATTCAATTAAATAATTGCTAATTACTCATTGCTAATTGCTAATTGATTTCACTTGTTTGCGTGTATAATTTTCACAAAATCGTCAGCTTTAAGAGAGGCTCCGCCAATTAACCCTCCGTCAACATCAGGCTGTGCAAACAGTTCATCGGCATTCGATGGGTTGCAACTACCGCCGTAGAGAATGGTTGTATTGTTTGCAATCTCTTTATTGTACCTGTTTTCAATAAGTTTTCTGATAAATGCGTGAACCTCTTGCGCTTGCTCTTTCGTAGCTGTGAGCCCCGTTCCAATTGCCCATACAGGTTCATAAGCTATTACTAAGTGTCCGAAATCGGCAACATCTAAAGCAAATGCGCCTATTTTCATCTGTTCTTCTATAACCTTAAAGGTTTCGTTTTTTTCGCGTTGCTCTTTGGTTTCGCCAACACAGTAAATAGGCATTAGTTGATTGTCTAAAGCAATGTCAATTTTTTCGGCACACAATTTATTTGTTTCTCCGTAATATTGACGGCGTTCGCTGTGTCCTACAAGAACATAATCGGCTCCTGAAGACCAAAGCATTTCCGCAGACACTTCGCCTGTATAAGCGCCTTTATCTTTATTACTGCAATTTTGTGCACCAAGCGAAATAATATCATTTTCAAGCAATTCCCTTATCTTCGCAATGTGGATAAATGGGGGAATTAAAATAACCTTACAGTTACCTTTATAATCTTTTAAGCTCTCTTGAACTGCCATGGCGAGCTCAACTCCTTCTTGGAAATTCTTATTCATTTTCCAGTTACCGGCAACAATTTTTCGTCTCATAATAATCATATTTTTAAGTTGATTGAATTCTTATTCGAGGATCAAGTATTTTATATACCCAATCGGTTGATTTGTTAATAATAATGAAAAAAAGTGATATAAACAACACACAGCCCATTACAACGGGAAAATCGTACTGGTTTAATGCATCAACAAGCATATATCCCAATCCTTTCCATGCAAAAATATACTCTACGAAAACCATTCCTGCCAGCATTGATGCAAACCAACCACTAAGGGCGGTAACTACAGGGTTTAAGGAGTTACGCAATGCATGTTTCCAGATAGCCTTGCTTATGCTTAAACCTTTTGCTCGTGCTGTGCGGAAATAGTCGCCTTTCATCTCTGTTAAAAGAGAATTACGTGTTAATTGCATTACAACACTTAGTGGTCTTATTCCCAGCGTTATAGCTGGCAAAATTATGTTTTGCAGGGCTAATCGTTTTGTTACTAAATCGTATTCATACAAGCTGCCTGTGAGGTTTAGTCCGGTATATTTTCCTAAAAGAAAAGCAAAAATCCAACCAATTAATATTGCTGCAAAATATGATGGTAACGACATTCCAACTGATGATATGCTTAACAGTAGTCTGTCTATCCAACTATCTGCTTTCATTGCCGAAACAATTCCTGCTGGCAAACCGATAAGTACTGCAAGCAAAATTGCCGCAGAGGCAAGTAGCAACGATGCTGGTGCAGCTTCTAAAAGCATGTTGGAAACAGGTTGCTTCGTCTGATACGATTTGCGTAAATAAGGCGCTTTAAGCACTGCACGATGTTCAAAAAGAGGGATAAGTGTAACTCCACTATATCTGCTATTTTCATGGTTTTTATCGATTGATATTGGCGACAAATCGTTCAGATATAAGAAGTATTGTTGCCATAGCGGCAAGTCTAAACCTAAATCACGTTTTATATTTTCAACGGTAGCGCTATCGGTTCTTTGTCCGACCAACATATGTGCGGGATCGCCTGGTAATACTTTAAACAAAAAGAATAAAAGAGTTGCTACTCCCCATAAAATGAGTAGTATATACAAAAAATCTTTTGTCAATTTGTTTATCATTACTACTTTTCTCTACTTTTCAAATTTAAGCCAAACAATTCAAAAAGCAAAGCAATAGACAAAAATATTAACAAGTAGTAAGCTGTTAACTGCATTGGACGCGGCGAACCCGATTGTTGTGCCTCCTTTATCATTAGATATTCGTTCAGCGACAAAACATCAGGAAATTTATCACGGTGCCACTTTTTCAACACTGTTCCCTTGTAGGTAAGCATAAAGCCACCATCGGAGCGCACAATAGTTTTAAGCGTTATAGGATCAACTGTAAATATCTTATAAGTAGGTAGGTATTGATTTTTGTAATCCTCAATAAAACCCTGATCAGTTGAAGTTAACATGGTAAAATAGATGTCGTTTGACAGGCATTGAACGGATATTTCATTGTATCGCTCAATTTCTTCTTGGGATAACTTGCTTAAATCCAGAACGTTTGCCATTAAAACCATTTCATTGCGATTAAGCAGTGTGCTTGTGTTATCCATGCCATAGTCGTCGATTAAAGAGAAATTGCTCACTGGTGGCACGTATCCCTCTTTTATTAATTTGTTGTTTGTCTCAACCCATTCCCAAGTAGAATCAGGTAAGTTATCTAAATCAAATGTTTTTTCGATGCCATCTTTGCGATAAATCAAAGTTGTTTCAAACTCTGCAGATGGCGCTCCGTTGGGATGTTCTTTCGAGTTTAACAAAAGATTTTGCCCAACTCTGTATGGACGGTAATCAACTATAGGTAAGTTGTTTAGCGAATAGATTGATATTGAAACTATTGTAACTAACATTAAAGAGGTAAGCACTATTTGCCACTTATAATCAAAGCGACCAACGAATTTTTTTCGCTCAACAAAAATAATTACCGTAGGTACTAAAAATATCAGGTTTTTAAAAAATGTTTGCCAGTTAGTAAGAACAACGGCATCGCCAAAACAACCACAGTCTGTTACAGGGTTTGTAAGAGCGAGAATAAATGTTAAGCCTGTGAAAAAGAGCATAAAAATTAGCCCAATTATAGAGCATATTTTGGAGTAAAGGTTTGATATTAAGCAAAATCCAACAGAAAACTCGACTGTTGACAATATTATTCCCAAAATTAAAGAGAATGGTATAAGCCACTCCATTCCAAAGGCTACGAAATAATCATCAAACTTGAATTTCGATCCCATAGGATCGACAGCTTTCGCAAATCCAGAAAAAAGAAAAAGCAAACCTATTAAATGTCGTGAAATATTTCTTATTAACTTGTTCATATTCAAATACTTTAATTGTTATATAGTTAAATTATATTGTTCCTATTTTGTGAGTAATAGTATTTAAAAGTTTTCTAAAAATTGTGTTTTCATCTTCCATATTTCCGATATTATCGTGGCATTTAACGCGTATTAAATCGGGATATTCTGCGCAACAGTCTTCATATTCGTTGTAAACAAGTTTCTGAAACGGCACGGTTTCATGAATATCATCAACACCTTGTAAATAGCCTCTGTCATCGCCCGAACGTTTAGAGGATAATTGAGTTTCAACAAATGTTATAGGTGCATCTAACCAAATATTAATATCGGGCTTAGGTATCTTAAATGTTTCGTATTCAAGCGAATATATCCAATTTCTTAACTTACGTTTATTGTCACTCTCTTTTACTTTTGCAACCTGATATGCTATATTTGAGTAAACATATCTATCTACAATAACCAAAGTTTTGTTTTCCAGCCAATTGCGAATTTTATTAGCCAAAGCCCATCTATTACCAGCAAAAAGCATTGCAACCACCCAAGGGTCAACAGAATCGATATCACCCAACTCTCCTCGCAAAAATCTGCTTACAAGCAACCCGAAATTTTGCTCTTCTGTTACTGGAAAATGTAGATACTCAAAGTTAGCATTCGTTTCTTTTAGATATGAACATAAACGCTTTACCTGTGTCGATTTTCCAGAACCATCTAATCCTTCAATTACAATAAAACTCATTGTTTTTAATTCAAAATATTGGTTAATATCATTGTCAACAAAGGTTAAAAAACATTCCTTAATTCAATTTTAACTATTACAATGGTATAAGAAATCTTAAATTATTACCTTTGCAGCTACAAATATAGAAATTATTACTGTGTTTAGTTTCAAACAGACGTCTAGCAACGATTTTAAACATTTTAATATAATACGCTACTAACTAACAATAAAGTATGTCGGCATTAAATTTAAAAATAAAAAATGAAATCAGAGAGTGGAACAGACCCTTAGTAATGGGTGTTTTAGATGTTACTCCCGATTCATTTTATGCAGGAAGCAGAATTGTTACAGAAAAAACACTGTTCGATAGCATTGACAAAATTATTGACGAAAAAGCTGATATAGTCGATATTGGAGGAATGTCAACAAGACCGGGAGCCGATATTATTGATACAGAGGAAGAGTGGAAAAGAGTTGCTCCTGCCCTGAAATATATTTCTGAAAATTATCCCAAAACAGCCGTTTCAGTTGATACTTTTAGAGCTGAGATTGCTCGCCGTGCACACGAAGAGTTCGGCGCAGACATTATTAACGACATATCTGGTGGAGGTCTCGACGATAAAATGATAGAAACAGTTGGCAAATTAAACATCGGATATATTGGAATGCATATGCGTGGAACACCTGCAACTATGCAGCAATTAACACAATACGACAATCTTATGTTTGATTTATCTCGATATTTTGGGGAATTGACCAAAAAGTGTAAAGATGCAGGAATAGCCGACATTATTATTGATCCAGGAATAGGATTTTCCAAAACAGTGGATCAAAATTATCATATTATTAATCATCTTGAAATATTGCAATCGCTTGGTTACCCAATACTTATTGGCGTATCACGAAAATCATTTTTATATAAGTTTTTAGAAGACAAGCCCGAAAATATGCTAAATGCTACAACGGTAATGAACACTATTTCACTACTAAAAGGGGTAAATATTATTCGAGTGCACGATGTTAAAGAGGCAGTTGAAACTGTTAAATTGGTACAAAAAACATTTTTATCCTTGATTTGAATGCCTACTCTATTTATTACAATTGGATTTTTCGATATAGTTGACATTGTTTTAGTTGCTATACTGCTGTATCAGGTTTACATGCTGATTAGAGGAACTGTAGCAATAAACATTTTCACTGGTATTTTTCTGATATATCTGTTTTGGCAATTTGTAGGAGCATTTAAAATGGATCTGCTTAGTACCATAATTGGGCAATTCATGGGCGTTGGTATGATTGCTTTAATTGTTGTTTTCCAACAAGAGATAAGACGTTTTCTTTTAGTGCTTGGGACTCGCGAATTTTTTAATAAAAAATTCTCATTCGAATCATTGTTCAGTAGACCAAACTTAAAATTTCTATACGATCAGATTGAATCAATTGCTTATGCCTGCTCGAATATGTCAGCTGCAAAAACGGGAGCGCTTATTGTTATTACAAATCACGGTCAGCTACACTCGATTGTACAAACAGGCGACTTAATCAATGCCGACATTTCATCACGTTTAATAGAGAATATATTTTTCAAAAACAGCCCGCTGCACGACGGAGCCATGATAATTCGTGAATCTAAAATAATTGCTGCACGATGTATTTTACCTATTACCAAATCAACTACGGTACCTGCAAGTATGGGATTACGCCATCGTGCTGCTATTGGTATCACGGAGGTTGCAAATGTTATAGCTATTGTGGTATCGGAAGAGACAGGTAATATAAGTGTTTTTAAATCTGAACAAGAATTTGTTGATATTGATACGGATACTCTAAAATTTTTACTTTCAGAATATCTGTCAATTGAGCCGAATATCAAAAATAATGATGAGTAGTTAGTTAACCCAACTTACACCCTCATCTTCGTAATTCCCTTATTTTCAAACAGTCAGAAAATAGATTTGGCGGTTTATATACTACAGACATTTTAGGACGGTATCAAATAAAAAAACAGAAGCCAACTGAATCATTATTAAACAGTTGGCTTTTCAATTAAAAAGGGTATGCTACTATATTTTTACAAAGAGAAATAGACCTTATATGTAGCCATTGGCGTAAAACCTTGAAGAAGCATTTCTTCAAATTTTTGTTTTTGTAAATTATAATTCATTCCCATAATATTTTTTCTATTGGTCACGTTTTGCAAATCGATTGCTAACTCTTCTGAAAAACGCTTGTGATTTCTACGAAATCCTAAGCGAAGATCAGCACGCAAATAGTCTTTTACTTTTAAAGAGTTCATACGACTTTCATCGGCTACAACTTGACCTACTGCCAATGACTCTTCTAATAAGACAGGCGTATAGCGAGTTCCCCCTGCCCACGAACCTTTCAAATCGGCAAAAATAGTCCAGTTTTTTTTCAAATTAAGTTCATATCCTGCTGCTAAATTTACCAAATATCTTCCATCGAAAACTGTACGCCATCGTGTGTTGTTAAACCCATTGGTATATGTTGAGTTATATAGGGTAGTATTAAACAACATATAAAAATTTTTGCTAAGAAACTTTTCTAATGTAAACTCCACACCATAGTTTCTTCCGGTGCCTTTGCTAACCAAACTATCCTCTCTCAGTATATAGTTTTCTCCTGCTCCTCCAGCTTGTAGCATAGTCCAGTATTCATTAGGATCATTTTTTACTGGAATACTATATAGGTGTTGATAATAAACTTCAACTTTTGTATGCCAGTTAGGAGCAAATGCCCAGTCGTAAAACATGTCTAATTGTGCGCTTCGGGAAAAATCGAGATTTTTGTTTGTATATTCAATTCCGTTCGGTGTGGGCGTTTTGATAAAATAGAACGAACGGGGTTGCATTTGGCTGTATAGTCCACCTGAAAGTGCAAGTGTGTGATTTTGCGAAGGTGTATATTTCAAACCCGCACGCGGTTCAATACTGTATTTGTTGTTAAGAGTCTTATACATGCCAAAAACGCCTCCAGTAACAGAAAAACCTGAAGGAAAATTGTAAACATATTGTGTATAGGCACGAAGAAGATTAAACTCCCCTTTTTCATCTGTCACGATTCCATTTACAAAATATTGTGCATTAGTCTTTTCAAGATAATTGAAATCATAAAAATCATATTTCAATCCACTTATAATCCGTGAGTTATAAGAGAATCGATGAGTTAGTTCTGAATATGCCGAATATTTGTTTTCAATAGCGTTTTCGTGCCATAATACTTGCCATCCTGATCCGTCGTACCTGTTCATAGTATCTACAGGCATTCTAGTGTCGCTTCTGACAAAAGAGATTGTATTCTTTAACTCTGTTTTTGGAGAAAATTTCACTTTATGCGTTCCTCCAAGTACATAAGATAGGGAGTTTACTTCAACTCGTTGAAGAAAAGTTGCTTCATATTCACCCATTTCTAATGATTGTATCAAATCTTCATTGAGTTCAAAATTAATATTGCTTGTTCCCCAAATGCCAGTTACTGATAATGAATTTTTATCGTTCAGTGCAAAATCAGTTTTAAAAGTTACATCTTGATATTTTGGCACGAAAGGAGTTTCCATGCCCATTTTATTCATCAAGTCTGGAATAGAATATCGATATGATACTAAATAACTTGACTTGCTTTTTTTAGAGAAATAGCCTTCTGCTCCAGCCTCAATACCATTGTAACCAGCCTGTAACCAGAACTCCCGTTTTTTATTGTTTCCGCTTCTCATATTCAAGTCAAAAATTCCTGCCAAAGCATTTCCATATGGGGCAGGCCACGCACTTAGATGAAAGTCAGAGTTTGAAAGAAGATTCGTGTTTAACATTGTAACCTGTCCTCCTGTCATACCCACACCAGCATTAAAATGATTTGGGTTGGCTATTTCAATACCATCTAAAATCCACTGAACTCCTATTGAAGAGTTTCCACGAATAATTATGTCGTTACGAGAGTCGTTAACAGGTGTTACACCAGCAAAACTGCGAACCATCCGCGCTGGGTCGCCCAATGAGCTTGCAAAACGGTAGGTCTCTTCAACGCTAAAACTTCTTGCTCCTGCATAGCTTAAATTGTTGATAGGCTTGCTTTTGTCATATTTAGCAACTACTTCAACGCCTTCTAATTGAACAGCTGAGGGGTGCATGGCAACATCAATAATCACTTCACGTCCAGAGGTTACGAGCACATCAACTTGTTTTGTTTCAAATCCTATACAACGAAATTCAATTACCTGCCTTCCTGTTGGTACTTTAAGCGAGAACTCATTATTGGTATCTGTAACGGTACCAATTAGGGGACTACTCCCTAATACCAAAACTGATGCGTTAAAAATTTCACTATCGGGGTCTATAGACTTAACGGTTCCTCTAACTGTCTGTGTAAAAATTTGTTCTTGCGCTATGGCACTAAGTGCTAAAGAAAATGTGAATAAAAAAACTGAAACTTTTCTCATATAGTATTAATTAAGGGTTAATAATTCATCGGCAAAAGTAGTTGATAGTTTTTGATGTCATTATTGATATTTCGTTAAGAAATTGTTAAAGATTGCAATATTAAACTACGAGTCCGAATAATGAGAAAATATGATTAAAGTAGTACCAACATCAACAAAATAGATTGTGTTATCAGTACTCACCCTTAAAATAATTGATTTTTAGCAATTTAGCAATTTCTACAACCATAATGGGAACCAATGAAAGCCCAATAACGCAAAACCAATGAGTTATGTCCATAACAGCCAAACTAAAAGTATTACGGAACGGTGGAATAAAGAGTACTACTAACATCAACGTTACCGAAGCAAAAATAGCAAATAACAGCATAGGATTACTGAATATGCTGGTGCGGAAAGATGAAAGTTTGTTTGAATGCAAATTGCGCACGTGAACAAGTTGTGAGAACGCCAATACACTAAATGCCATGGTTTGTCCAAGTTGCTGTCCGCCATCGTGGTAACCTACTAAATAGGCGGAAAGCGAAATCATCCCAATGGTTATACCTTGATAAAAAATACGCCAAGTCATTCCTTTAGTAAAAATTCCCTTTTTAGGATCTCGCGGGCGACGTGTCATAATATCTTTTTCTGCTGGATCCATACTGAGAGCCAATGCAGGTAAACTGTCTGTAACAAGGTTTACCCATAAAATCATAATTGGTGTAAGCGGATTACCGATATTGAAAATAGAAGCTATAAAAATAAGTAACACTTCGCCAACATTAGCCGAAAGTAAAAACTGAATTGCTTTGAGAATGTTGTCATAAATACGCCGCCCCTCCTCTACTGCATCAACAATGGTAGCAAAATTGTCGTCAGTTAACACCACGTCTGCGGCATCTTTAGCTACTTCGGTGCCTACTATTCCCATTGCCACGCCAATATCTGCTTGTTTCAGAGCGGGTGCGTCATTTACTCCGTCTCCCGTCATTGCCACGATGTTTCCGTGCGACTGCCATGCCTGAACAATACGCACTTTATGTTCGGGCGACACTCGAGCATAAACCGAATATCTCTCAATATCGCGGCTAAACTCCTCGTCTGACATTTCTTGCAACATCAACCCTGTAACTGACCTATCACCCTCTTTATAAATCCCTATTTCTTCGGCAATGGCTACAGCAGTAACTTTGTGGTCTCCTGTAATCATAACGGGCTTAATACCTGCGGTTTCGCACTTTTTTACCGCTTCTATTACTTCAGGGCGTGCAGGGTCAATCATTCCCATTAATCCCACAAAAATAAGGGAGTTTTCTACCGTTTCTACACTTACATCAGTTGGAACACTCTCAATCTCTTTATAAGCTACAGACAAGACCCGCAGAGCCGATTTTGCCATACGCTCATTTTCCTCTCTTATTACTAATATATCCTCATTGGTTATAGGGTGTACGTTGCCTTGCTTAAGCATGTGAGTAGTAACGGTCAACATCTCATCTAGTCCGCCTTTTACATTTACTTGTAGTTTTCCACTCTCCATTCTATTTATGGTAGCCATACGTTTTCTATCGGAATCGAAAGGAACTTCCGCTACGCGAGGGCATTTTCGTTCTAATTCATTTTTATTGATCTTCAAATCGAAAGCAATATCTAAGATAGCTGTTTCAGTGGGGTCGCCTGTTGTTTGATGTTCGCCATCTGCACCGATTTTCAGATGTGCGTCTGTGCATAAAAGCAAGGAGTTAATAAGCGTTTTCTCATCATTTCCCAACTCCTTGGGAAGATTTGTCTTTCTAAAATTGAGTATATTCCCGCTCGTCCATCCCCTTACCACTGTCATTTTGTTTTGCGTTAGTGTTCCTGTTTTATCGGAACAAATAACGGTAGTACTGCCCAATGTCTCCACCGAAGGCAATGTACGTACAATAGCGTTGAGTTTTACCAACCGTTGTACACCAAATGCCAACACAATGGTAGAAACAATTTGCAACCCTTCGGGAATAGCGGCTACGGCTAAACTTACAGCCATCATAAACATTTCAAGCCAGTTGTTTTCGTAGAGTATTCCTACTCCAAAAATCAGCAGACAGATTGCAAGCGCTACATATCCGAGAACTTTACCTAACTGCTCTAAACGTTTACCCATAGGAGTTTCAGTCTGTTGCGTGTTCTGCAACATATGAGCAATTTTTCCCACTTCAGTATCCATTCCTGTTCCAACAACTACACCTTTTCCTCGTCCGTATGTAACAATGCTTGTTGAGAATACCATATTATGACGGTCGCCCAACGGTACTTTGTTCGATTTAATCGTTTCGGTATTTTTTTCTACAGGAACTGACTCACCAGTGAGGGCTGATTCTTGAACTTTTAGGTTAAAAGCTTCTATCAGTCGCATGTCTGCGGGGATAATATCACCTGTATCAAGTACAACAATATCGCCGGGAACTATTTCTGTAGAGACAACTTCGGCAACAGAGCCATCACGCAACACCTTAGAATGCGGAGCGCTCATTCGGTTTAGTGCATCGAGAGACGATTGCGCTTTTTTCTCTTGCCACACTCCAATTATAGCATTTACAAATAGAATAGCTAAAATTATAATGGCTTCGGTCACTCCTTCTCCCTCTTTTATCCCGATAAACGCAGAAACTATAGCGGCGATAATCAGAATAAGTACCATACTGCTCTTAAACTGTTCTAAGAACATAATAGCAAGCGACTTCTGTTTTTTTGAGGCTAATTGATTTGGTCCTTTCTCTTCGAGGATTCTTTGGGCTTCGGACGATGAAAGCCCACTGTCGGCAGTTACGTTAAATTGCACCAACGTATCTTCCGCACTTTGGTTGAAAAATGATTTCATCTACTATTTTTTACTTATGTTGACGTTGAATTAAGTGTGGTTTCAGAAAAACCGATTTAAAGGAGAGTTGATTATTTAATTAATCATTCCAGGGTCAACTCCTGGAAGCCACATCTGTTTATGTATCCAACTTATAGAAAATGTCTCTTTAAACTGTGTGTACATTATTTTTATAGCATTAACTTGAGTTCGATCAAACAGCCCTTATTTTATTATTGTCATCAATATCTGAGTTGAAAACTATTGAGAATTTTTCTCAAAAAAACAAGTGCATTGCAAAGACAAATTACAAATGTACAATAAAAGTTATCAAAACATATACGCAAGTGCGTTCTTTCTAATAAAAATAATTTTCAAATGAATCTACCTACCTCTGAACTCTTTTTTGCTTATTGTTCAGTTTTATACTGATTTTATTTATCTTTGCGCTATATAAACCAATAAAAATAAATATTTTACTATGAATTTATTATCGTCACGACTGAAAGCACTGTCGCCATCGCAAACCTTCGCGATGGTACAAAAAACTAGCGAATTAAAAGCGCAAGGAATTGATATAATTAGTATGAGTGTGGGCGAACCCGATTTTGCAACTCCCGCGCACATAAAACAAGCCGCAAAAAAGGCAATTGATGATAATTTCTCGTATTATTCGCCCGTAGCTGGTTTTGCTGATTTAAAACAGGCAATTTCAAACAAGTTGAAAAATGAAAATAATTTAGAATATGCCCCTTCGCAAATAGTTGTGTCCAACGGAGCAAAACAAGCGCTCTGTAACGCAATTCTAAGCATTGTAGAAAAAGGTGAAGAGGTAATTATTCCCGCCCCTTATTGGGTAAGTTATCCCGAAATGGTAAAACTTGCTGAAGGCAAATCGGTTATTGTGTATGCTGATATCAGTCAGGATTTTAAAATAACTCCACAACAATTGGAAGCTGCTATAACCAAAAAAACTAAAGCATTGATTTTATGCTCACCGTCAAATCCAACTGGAAGTGTTTATACAAAAAATGAACTAAAGGCATTAGTTGATGTGTTAGTAAAACATCCAAATGTTTTTGTAATTGCAGATGAGATATACGAGCTTATTAACTACGTTGGCAAGCATGAAAGCATTGCGCAATTTGAAGAGATTAGAGAGCGAGTAATCGTCGTTAACGGAGTATCTAAAGGCTACGCAATGACTGGATGGCGCATTGGTTGGGTGGCTGCTCCTCAATGGATCGCTTCTGCTTGCAATATGTTGCAAGGACAATATACATCTGGTCCCTGTTCTATCTCACAGAAAGCTGCTTTAGCGGCATACATAGGAGACCAATCGTGCGTTTCTGAAATGAGAACAGCATTTGAACGCAGGCGAAATCTAACCGTTAAATTGTTAAGCGAAATTCCGGGCTTAAAAGTAAATAACCCCATGGGAGCATTTTATGTTTTCCCAGAAGCTAAATTTTATTTAGGAAAATCGTACAATGGTAAAAAAATTAAAACCACCAGCGATTTGTCGATGTATCTATTGGAAGAAGGGCATGTAGCTTGTGTTGGAGGAGATGCCTTCGGTGCACCAGAGTGCATTCGTTTTTCTTATGCTACTTCCGATGAAAATATTACTAAAGCTATTGCGCGTGTAAAAGAAGCATTGTCGAAATTAGTTTAGTTTCAAATTCCAAAACAAAAAAGCACCCTTAATTTGGGTGCTTTTTTTATTCGCTTGTTTTGCGATGTGTCATACAAAACAACTTTTATTACAATTTATCTAATGATTGTTTCAAATCGCTAATAATATCTTCCACGTTTTCAAGTCCTACAGATATTCTAATTAACCCGTCGCTAATATCGCTAGCAGCCCGTTCTTCAGCTGTGTAGGTTGAATGCGTCATACTGGCAGGGTGTTGTATAAGTGTGTCAGCATCGCCCAAACTAACCGATATAGCAATCATTGAGAGATTGTTTAATAGTTTTTTTCCTGCTTCAATTCCTCCTTTTACTTCAAAACTGATTATGCCTCCGGGCAAACTCATCTGTTTTTTCGCAACCTCATATTGTGGGAATGATTTAAGTCCGGGGTAAACAACCGTTTCAACAGCTTTATGACTTTCAAGAAATTCTGCAACTTTCATTGCGTTTTCAGAGTGTCGTTGCACTCTGATTTCAAGTGTTTTAAGCCCTCTATTTATAAGGTATGCATCGAATGGGCTTAGTGTTGCTCCTGTTAAGTCTTTAATACCGAAAAGTTTTACATTATCAATGTACTCTTTTTTCCCAACAACAAACCCCGCAATAACGTCTCCGTGTCCGTTAAGATATTTTGTTGCTGAGTGTACCACTACGTCTGCGCCCAACTCTAATGGTCTTGTAATGAATGGTGTAGCGAAAGTATTGTCAACCATAAGTTTACAATCTTTTTGTTTATGCACAATTTCCGCTAATGCTTTAATGTCAGTAATGTACATGTTGGGATTTGCGGGCGTTTCGATATAAACAAGTTTTGTGTTAGGTTTCATCGCTTTTTTTACATTTTCAATGTCCCTGGTATCGACGAAAGTCACTTCAACTCCATATCGTGTAATTCCGTGGCTTAGGAATGCGAAAGTACAACCATAGAGTGTTTTAGACGCTACTATATGGTCGCCTGCTTGCACACAAACCCAAATTGCCGATGTTATTGCTCCTATGCCCGATGCGGCTGAGACACACGCTTCAGCTCCTTCGAGCAGCGCAATTTTCTCCTCAACTGTTGTGCATGAAGGGTTTCCAAGACGTGTGTAGATATATCCTTCTTCTTCGAGTGCAAAACGACGTCCGCCTTGTTCTACGTTGTCGAACACGAATGTTGATGTTTGATAAATTGGGTCGGCTAATGCGCCAAATTGATTAGGTTTTTTGCCACCATGTATTGCTTTTGTGGCAAATCCGCTTTTTTTTAAGTTTTTGTTATCCATATTAATTATATTAGTTGATTTAGTGATATATGTCTTATTCTCTTTTCCCAATAAAAGCCTTTTGATATTTGTCCTATGTGTATAAAAAAGCATAACAACTACGGCTATGGAAAATATCTGCATAGAAAGTGTGAATATCTCCTCATTATTATGCTGTATAAAAAATACAGTTAATGGAAATGATATACCCCCAATTAAAGAACCTAAGCTAACATATTTTGTTGCGATTAAAACTACAATAAAAATTAAAACAGCTACTAACGAAGCTAAAGGATTTATTCCAATTACTGCACCAAGAACAGTTGCAACACCTTTCCCTCCTCTAAATTCGGCAAAAAGAGGGAAAACATGTCCCAAAACAGCAGAAGCCCCTGCAACTATTTTTACTATGTTAATTCTATCACTGCCTAAACTTTGGGCAACTAATTGAGTTAAATATACTGCAATAAATCCTTTAAGAATATCAATTATAAGTACAACAATGCCTGCTTTTTTCCCTAATACCCTAAATGTATTTGTGGCGCCAGCGTTTCCGCTTTCGTAATCACGTACGTCAACACCATAATACTTTTTCCCAATCCAAACTGCAGTAGGAATACTTCCAATAAGGTAAGCCAATATTATTGCTACAATAAATGAAAAATCCATACTGATATCTAATTTATCTCCCTACACCTTACAAATTTAATAATCTAAATGAAAAATAACAAATTTGATTTGGCCTAATTTTTTAAGCCCGCAAGATACTAAATTTAATGATTGCCACAGTCATACAATTGTGCTTAAAATTAATTGAAGTTTTTCGTAATGTGGATACGGAGCACGCTTCGTCTATACAACTTCTTGATTTTCAATTACTCTCGACAACAACAATATTGTTTCGGACGATCACAAAGGTCATCTATATTTTCTACTTTTAACTTTTCGACATACTTCGGCTTCGCTCAGTACACCGCTTCGATTTTGCTCAGTGCGCCGCTTCGACTTTGTTCAGCGACTAAGTGCATCGCTTTTAACTTTTGTGTACATTTGTGATAGAAAATAAAAAGATATGTTGTCAAAAAAAATAACAATAAAAAAGGCAAGTGGAGAAACAGAACTGTTTGATGTCAATAAACTTATAAACTCTTTGCGAAGAGCTGGCGCTAATGATGAAATAATAAAAACAGTTATAAACGATATTACAAAATGGATTTATAACGGTATAACTACAAAAATGATTTACAATCGGGCTTTTAAGAACATGCGTCGTTTAGAAGCCGTATCTGCAGCACGGTATAAGCTAAAGCAAGCTATGCTTGAGCTTGGTCCTACTGGATATCCTTTTGAGCGGTTAATAGGAATGATATTCCAAAATTCGGGATTCTCATGCGAAGTTGGTATTGTTGTCGAAGGTTGTTGTTTAAATCACGAAATGGACGTAATCGCAACCAAAGAAAATGAACAACATTTCTGCGAATGTAAATACTCTGTCGATCGAGGTAGAAAAATCGGTGCGCAGGTTTCACTTTACGTAAAATCGAGAGTTGAAGATATTATAAACAAACGAAAATCTTTACGTAAGTACCAAAACACCATTTTCAAAACATGGATTATAACAAATGCTCGATTTTCTGATGATTCAATTGAATATGCCAAATGTACTGGAATAAACCTACTGTCGTGGGATTATCCGTCTGGAGAAGGACTAAAAGAGCTAATTGAAAAACAGAACTTATACCCTATTACGGTTTTGGATAGTTTGAGTAAAAAGGAGAAGAGTTTGTTGCTTTCAGAAGGAATAGTTGCATGTAAACAAATAATTGATAATCCTAAATTATTGACTAAAATAGACTTAGCGCAAAACAAAATAAATAAAGTAAAGAATGAAATTAATAATTTGCTTAGTTTAAGTTAAGGTGGTAAATAATCAAATCATACTATTTTTTCAAAAAAGTAAACAATAAAAACTAAACTATGTTATATAAATAAAAAGAGGGGCATAATTATGGAACAAAAATTAATTACAATTGCAACTGAAAAATATTCCCGAGCCGTTATTTTAAAGAGCTTTTTGGAGTCAAATGGTATTGAGTGTTCAATACGAAATGTTAACCTTATTCAACCAAATGTAGCTGACGGAGTGAAATTGATTATTAAAGAGTCAGATGTTGAAAAAGCCATTAAACTTCTTTCTAAACAAGCGCCAGCTAAGAATAGCGAACTTATTCCTGGCAAAATACTTGTTCCCATTGATTTTTCTGCAATTTCAGCTAATGCAGCCAAGTTCGCTGTCAGACTTGCTGAAATATTTCATGCAGAGGTTAAGCTATTGCACGTTTACCACTCTCCCACTATCGATATGATACCCTTTAGAGATGTTGGCAGTATTCAAATCGATTTCGAATATAATACTCAAATGATACAAAAGGAAGCTAGGTCGAAATTGTTAAATTTTTATAACGAAATTAGAAATTTCATAAATGAACAAAACCTGAATAATGTCCGCTTAGGATATGCGCTTCGCGAAGGATATATCAATTCTGGAATAGTTGAAACAGCAATACAAGACAAACCTTCATTAATTGTTATGGGTACTCGCAGTAGGGGATTTGAGAGTATCGAGTTGGTTGGAAATATTGCTGTAAAAGTTGCTGGAAACACCAATATTCCTATTCTTGTTTTGCCCGAAAAAGCTTACTTAAGTGAGCCAACAAATGTAAATAAAATTGTCTATGCTGCTCACTTAGACGGAAAAGACGCAGCATCAATACGTAAATTGCTAGCGCTTGTAAGCAGCTTTAATGTTTCAATAAAATGCATATACGCTTGTGACGAACCTGATAGTTCAATAGTAAAAGCAGTGTTTAATCAACTTAAAGAGTATCTATCTAAAGTTGTTAAAAATGCCCCTATCGACTACGAGCTAGTGCATTCCAAAGATGTTAGCAAGACGTTCAAAAAATATATCATGGATAATGATATTGACCTTTTTGCTTTAACAATGAGAAAAAGAAGCGCTTGGGCTAGAATATTTAACCCATCACTAACTCGCGAAATGCTTGCACAAGCCGATATTCCAATGTTGATCTTCCCTGACTAGGAAAGCTATTAACAATGAACAATGTGCAATTAATAATCAATTGATATTAGTAAACCAATTTTATGATATTAATTGCTAATTGCACTTAGTCGATTGCTTTTACCCCCGCAACTTCTATTGCTTATTTTTAGGATATTATGACTAGTTATTAGATATGTTTTCTGAGGCGATTATATTCACGGGTACTTTAACTAAGGCTTTATAATCCTGGACAATATCAAGAATATCTTCGTCATCACAATGCCAATCTACGATTACGTCAAAACCTTGTTTACAAACATCTTCAAAACGTTTTAAAAGCTCCATTAAATATTTAGAAGTACTTGTATTGAAAAAGCTGAGTTGAATAGTTATAGTAGTCCGCTTTTTAGGCTTAACTGAATATTGCTCAATCCATTCCATTACAGGTTTATAGATTTTCATAGCGTTTTCTGGGATTGATCTTCCAACTATGAGCAACGTGCCCTTTTGTGCATCAAGTTGTATTTTGGGTGAAGAGTGTGTGCTTTCTACTAAATAGTTGTTCATTTTACTATTGTTTAAGAAATTAACCTATTAAGATAAATAATTACTTTTTGTAAAAGAACTACTGTTCGAGAATAACTTTTGCCATTTCTCGACCAATTTGACTGCACAACTCAATGTCATTCAGTTTTGGTGAGCAACGTACCTCAGGTTTTGGTTCAATGGTTTCAAACTTCATATTTTCTGCCCATTTTTCTAAAACACGCAATCCTCCACCACCCCAGCTTGAAGAGCCAAAAAGAGCTACATGTCTGTTTTTAACTCCTATCGCTTCCAAACTATTTATTAAATCTCCCATGGGAGTAAAAATTCCTGCATTATAAGCACAGCTACCCAAAACCAAACCATTATATTTCCAAATGTCGCTAATTATATACGATTTGTGTGTTTTACTTGAATCATATACTCTTATGTTTTTAACTCCATTAACCGAAAGTTCGCGAGCTATTGCATCTGCCATTACTTCTGTATTTCCATACATTGAACCAAATACGACAACTGCACCTTTCTCCTCTGGCTGATATTTTGACCACAAATCGTATTTGTTTAGAATATAGTTGAGATTTTTACGCCATATAGGACCGTGCGTAGCTGCAAGCATATCTATTTTCAATCCACTTAGTTTTGATAATGCTTTTTGAACCTGTTGACCATATTTACCAACAATATTACTGTAATATCTGCGTAATTCATCTTCAAAAAATGCTATATTGATTTCATCATCAAATACACCACCGTCGTGAGTTCCAAAACTTCCAAATGCATCAGCCGAAAAAAGAACTCTATTGGTTGATTCATATGTAACCATTGTTTCGGGCCAATGGACCATTGGAATCATATAAAAACTTAATTTGTGTTTGCCCAAATCAATAGTGTCACCCTCATCAACAACTTGCTGATTCCTGATTTCTATATTAAAATAGCCATCTATTAATGGAAACGTCCTTTTGTTACCTACCAAAGTACAGTTCGGATAAAGGTCCATTACTTTTTTTATAGAACCACTATGGTCAGGCTCCATATGATTAACAATCAAATAATCAAGGGGTTTTCCGTTCAATAATGAGATAATGTTATCAATATATTGTGCCGAATGTCCATATTCTACCGTATCAATCAAAGCTGTTTTATTGTCTAAAATCAGGTATGAATTGTAGGCAACTCCATTTGGTATGGGCCAATAGTTTTCAAAAAGGTGTGTTCTGCGATCATTTACTGCAAGTAAAAATGTGTCATCATGTAGTTTAATTGGTTGCATACATTTATAATTTTTTCAGTTTAAGGTTGTATGGAACTCACATGCTTTATAATCATGTTTTTGGATGTCACGTTTAGTTTGGCATGTTCGTTTCATATGTCTAAAGTTAAAAGTTTATCAAGTTAAAAGAATTTGGTTGTTAACTATTAGCCGTTGATTATTGGCTAATTGCAATTTGCAATGAACCATTTTTAATTAAATAACGTAACGCCTTGTTCCATCTTCGGACATCGGTCTTCCGACTTTTTTTAGCTTGCGCCTTATTTCATTTTACCTTTATTTTGGAATGTTCGTTTAATCTAAATAATTAAAAATAAGCACTTTAGTTATTTGATTTATTCTATTTTTTTATCGTGCAAATATTGCTGAAATTATTTAAATAAACAAAGATTTTTTATAGCTGTACAGTATTAACTTTTATGAATAACCGTATATTTACCTAATATTTATAGAACAGATTTTTTTTTCAAAACCACATAGATACATAGAAAATATAGTTAATTGAAACCCTAACTCTGTCAAATTACCTGTCTATAGCTTGTATACATCTTGTTATGAGCTTGTTATTGAAAAGAATAGACAATCTAATTAAGCGATCTGTTTTTTTTACATGTAATAGTCTTAATATCAAAATATTATATTAAAAACAACCACCTAAATTAGCTGAGTTAGGGTTGTAAAAGATATATCGAAACAAGTGTTACATAGAAAACTTGTTTTACACATAGTAATAGTAGCTACGCTACTATTACTATGTGTAGCTATTTTACCTTACATAAAATAACTATGTGACTATGTGGTTATTAATTAAGTAAGGTATTCATGCGGATATTCATTTAACTTTTTAAGCTGTTTCATTATATTCTAATCAATTTTATAAACACGTTTCTTTATTTTAAACCCTAAATTTTAAGTGGGTATGCTTTGCCAATTTCAAATTAAAAAATTGAGTTAAAAATTTGCACATTTAAAAGATTGCCAAGAGTCGAAAAATAAAAGAAAGCAATATGTAATTAACAGATGTATTAAATTGAGATTCAATTAATTTCTATGTCTTTAAAGACGTAAACAAGGTTAGCATAAACAATTGTACGCTTTAGACCAAACTAAAATCAAAACTAATTATTGAGCTTTGCATAGTTCACGTCGGAAAGCTGTTTAGAGAGTCTTATCCGAGATTCTGTCCTGTTCCCCTTCTAATACAGAATCAACCCTGCAACCCCCGATAAGATAATTAACAAAATAGGGTCAACTTTTTTTATTGAAGCCACAAGAACTAAGGCAAAGATAATCAGGCTTTTGTAGTCTATAAAGTTATTTCTGTCCATTAACATAAGTGCGGCAGCGGCAATTAAACCGATAATGGCAATTTTCAATACCGAAAGAGCTGCGCGCATCCAAGGATTATTGTTTAATCGGGCGAAAAAGGCACACACAATGGTCATTATTACAAGAGAAGGAATGCTTACTGCCAACGTGCAAATAGCGGAACCGATAACTCCTTGAAACGTTGTAAATCCCATATCAGTTACGGCGGTATAACCAATATATGTGGCTGAGTTAAAGGCTATTGGTCCGGGTGTGGTTTGTGAAATGGCGACAATATCGGTAAAATCGTTTATCGAAATCCAGTTATGCACATCTACCACTTCGTGTTGTATAAGTGATAACATGGCATAACCGCCACCAAAGCCAAACAGCCCTATCTTAAAAAATGCTACAAAAAGAGCAATGTATAGTTCCAATAACTCCATTTCACTTCCTGTTAAATCTCCTTAAAACCGCATAATGAGTGACACCTAACAGGATTGCCACAATAACAATATAGACAGGAGATATATGTAGCCACCATACACAAAACGCCACTGTAACCGGAATCCATAGATTTTTTAGGTTTACTCCAGCAGCTTTTCCCAAGCCCAATAACGGTGCCGCAATTAATGCCACGACAGCTGGTCTTATTCCTTTGAAAATACGTTCAACAACCTGATTATCTTTAAATTGAGTAAAAACAATAGCGATTAACAAAATTGTTAAAAATGAGGGTAAAATAACCCCAGCTCCTGAAAAGAGACTGCCTTTAAATCCCAATCGCTTGTTTCCGACAAACAGTGCTGTGTTTAAGGCTACTGGACCCGGCATTGATTGAGCTATCGCCAACATATCCATAAACTGATCATCATCAAGCCAGTTTCGTTTTACAACCACTTCGTTACGGATAAGTGGTATCATTGCGAAGCCTCCACCAAACGTGAAAGCTCCGATTTTGAAAAATACGGTAAATAGCTCTCTATATTGTTTCGTTTTCACCAGTTTAGCGTTACATTGAATTCAGTGGGCAAATTTAGAATTCAATTAACAATTAGCAATAAGTAATTAACAATTAATTGCGTACAACTGTTCAACCGAGCTTTTTTATGATCTTTTTTGCAATATCAAACTGCAACTATTGTTGTTTTAACAAACCGTCTTCCAAATGGACTATTCGCTCACCGTAGGCGGCAAATTTGTCGTTGTGGGTTACTTGAATAATTGTCATGCCCTCGGTGTGTAGCTCTTTTAGGGTTTCCATAATCATTTCGCCTTGTTTACTGTGGAGGTTGCCTGTAGGTTCGTCGGCTAAGAGTAGCTTGGGTTTGCCTACAATTGCGCGAGCTATACCTACTAACTGCTGTTGACCTCCCGAAAGCTGCTGAGGATAGAGGTCTTTTTTAGCAACAACACCAAATCGGTCGAGCATGTCGGCTACCATTGCCTGACGATCTTTCTGCTTTACGCCTTTGTAAATCAACGGTGTCTCGATGTTTTCATATACCGTCATCTCTTCGATAAGATGATATGCCTGAAAGATAAATCCAACGAAATCGCGGTGGTATTTTCCCCTGTTTTTCTCGTTGAGTTGAGCTACATTGGTGTCGTAGAGCCAGTACTCGCCATCGGAAGGGGTATCTAATAGCCCGATAATGTTAAGTAGTGTCGATTTTCCAGAACCGCTTGGTCCCATAACACTTAAAAATTCTCCCTCGTTTACCTCAAGGTTAATGTCTTTAAGCACAAATGTGCGTTGAAATTTTGAATCGTAAAATTTGTCGATGTTTTTTAATGCTATCATTATTCTTTTAGTTTAAAATTTTTGAATGAACTTATTCATATTTGAGTGATTCAATTGGATTTTTCGTTGCAGCACGCCAGCTTTGCCAACTCACAGTCAACACTGCTACGATAAGTGCAACAAATCCAGCCAAGACAAATATCCACCAGCTAAGAGCGGTTTTGTAGGCGAAATTTTCGAGCCATTTTGTCATCGCGAAATAGGCTAATGGCGTTGCTATAACAAAGGCTATGATAATCCATTTAACGAAACCGCGGTTGAGTAGGGTAACTATCTCGATAACAGTGGCTCCGTTGATTTTGCGAATGCCTATCTCTTTGGTTCTATATTGAGATGTGAAAATTGATAATCCTAAAATCCCCAAAACAGATATTATTAGAGATAACATGCTGAAAAGAGAAATCATTCCTATCTGACGATCTTCTTGGGAATAAAGGAGATTGAGTTTGTCATCAAGGAAATAGTATCTGATAGGTTGGTTGGGGCTAAACTTGTTGTACTCTTGTGTGATAAAGCCAATCGCTGACTTAACGTCCTCTGTATCAAGCTTTATATTAACCCAGCCTCTAAAGTTCTCGTTGATACACCTAAATGCAAATGGTTCAACTTTTTCACGCAACGAGGCGAAATTAAAATCTTCGACAACTCCAACTATCTGATATTTTAACTGGTTGCCCTCCCTATCGTATTTTATGAGATGTGAACCTATCTCACATCTGTATTTTCTCTTGGCTTCCTCGTTTACAATTACACTATATTGCTCAGCATCACTATCTTGCAGAAAAGCGCGCCCTTCGATTATGTTAAAATTCATCATTTCCATATATTTGCTATCAACGTACCAGAGCCATGTTTGATAGGATTCATCATTGAAACGAAAACCCTCCATATTAGACGGCACACCCGGAACGCCACCTGAAAGAGCCACGTTTTTAACCATAGAACTCTGTTGTATAGCGGTTTTGAAGGCATCTAAATTCTTTAGCAAATTATCGGTTGGATATATCACCATGACGTTCTCCTTATCGAATCCCAACGATCTGTTTTTCATAAAATCAACCTGTTTGATGGTCAACACCGACATCGCAATAAGGATAATGGTTGCCGTAAACTGAACTACTGTCAGCCATCCGCGCGATGTTTGGCGAGCAATAGCGTGACGTTTTTTTACCGCATCCATTGGCAAAACCTTGATACTGCTAAAAGCGGGAACTATCGCTCCAATTATCCCAACGGCAATCGCAACAGCAAACAGCAAAAAAATCACAAAAACCGATGCCCGAAAATCTAACGGATACTCAAATAACTTTATCCCAAACTCATCGTTTACAGCGACGGCTAACCCCAACGCAACAAAAAACGACACTCCCGAAATCAACACACTTTCCAAAATGCCTGTTATAAAAATCTGACGGCTGCTGTTTCCCAAAATACGTGTTACTCCGATGTTTTTCAAGCGTTTGGGTAGTGTGGCAGTGGCAAAATTAACGTAATTCAACAGGGCGATAATCAAAATAAACAAACCTACGCTGAAAAGTGTGTTTACGGAGGATTTGTTATTGGTGTTAAATAGTGGATTTTCAGCCACATCCTTAGCGAAACGAAGCTCAGCAAGAGGACGAGCAATTATTTCCGCCTTTACGCCACTCTTTTCGTAAAAACTATGTTTCTCTTTTAGAATATCAATATCGTTGATACGTGCCTGTAAGTCGTGAACGGCAACTCCTGATTTTACTTTTATAAATTCGGGGAAGTTGACAACTCCCCAAGTTTTGTAAGATTCGGCAAGCCAGCCGTTTGTCGGAAAAGAGAGGATAACAGGCTCATTAAAGAGTGAGTTTTTAGGCGGTGTTCGGAAAATGCCTGTTACCGAGTACTCTTCTCCATTGGTTTTGAATGTTTTACCTATAACATCGTGGGTTCCCCAAAATTTCACTGCGAATGCGTCTGAGACTATCGCCGAATTTGGCTCGGAGAGCGGTGCGCTGCTAGTTGAGTGCAAAAAATCGAACGTAAAGACCTCCGTAAGATGTTTGTCGGAGATAGCGTAATCCTCATAACTTGTTAGTTTTGTGTCGTTTGTCTCCCACTCAAAAAGAATTTCGCCCCATTTGCCCCATGGCATATAGACTGTTGTTGCGACAACATCAGAGAGCTGTTCTTTTATCACATCTTTGGTCAGCCCCATCATATAAACAGATGTTTTATCTTTTTCGGGTGACATTATTTCAAGCCGATAAATATTATTCGCATCCTTGTGATACATGTCGAAATGGTATTCTGTCCACACGTACATCATAATCAGGATAAATACGGTAAATGCCGTTATCAATCCCACAAAATTGAATGTTGTGGAGACTTTCGACACTTTTAAATTTCTGTATATAGCTTTTAATATGTTCATTTTTAGGAATTTTTATTTATTATGGTTTATAGAGACACCATAATAATTTATAGTGTAAATTTTGTGCCAAAACTTTAATTTGTTGATATATAGATGTTTACGTTTTTACTAATTTTGAAAAGTGTAAAGATATTAGACAGTGAGTGTCTTGTTTTTTGACACAATCTAAAACAATTAGCAATAAGCAAAGAAAAATTAACCATTATGATTAAGAGATATTAAGTTCAAAAATCGCTATATTTGTGATTATAAATAACTTTTGAAATCAAAAAAATGGATATACAACGCATACATCAATTGAAATCAATATTCGACACTGTTGTTCGTTATATCAGCAGTGATGACAAGAGCGAACAAGTCGAAGTTTGGTTTGCCCGCGAATTGCAGAAGCTTCTTGGCTATGCACGTTGGGAAAATTTTTTAGTTGCCATAAAACGAGCTGTAGAATCATGTAAGTCACAGAATGTCAACGTTGATGATCATTTTCGTGAGGTCACGAAAATGATAGAAATTGGCAAGGGTGGCAAACGCGAAATTACTGATTTTATGCTTACACGATACGCCTGTTATTTAGTGGCTCAAAATGGCGACCCCAAGAAAGAAGAGATAGCTTTTGCTCAAAGCTATTTTGCCGTACAAACACGCAAGGCTGAATTAATCGAAGAGAGGCTTGGTCTTTTATCGCGTATAGAAACAAGGGAAAAACTAAGGGCTTCTGAAAAACAGCTTTCAAAAAACATCTATGAACGAGGTGTCGATGACAAAGGATTTGGTCGCATTCGCTCCAAAGGAGATACCGCTCTATTTGGCGGATATACCACCGAAGATATGAAAATACGTTTAGGAATAAGCTCTAATCGTCCACTTGCTGATTTCTTGCCAACGCTTACCATTGCTGCAAAAAACTTAGCCACAGAAATGACCAACTACAACGTAGAAGACAAAAACCTGTACGGCGAAAACTCTATAACAGTAGAACATATACAAAACAATACAAGCGTAAGAGAGATGCTCGGCAAACGAGGCATAAAACCCGAAAATCTTCCCCCCGCCGAAGATGTTAAAAAGTTAGAGAGACGTGTCGGAAACGAAGAAAAGAAGATTGAAAAAACAACAAAGAAACTGCCAAAGAACAAACAATGAACAATGTGCAATTGTTTTGGGCTAAAGCCCAAAACACGCATGTCAACACTAACCAACTGAGTTTGTGCAAGAGGCTCTTGCACAAATTCAAACTCGTTCAAAACCTTGAATACAAACGTTGCCCAGCTAAAAGTTTGTAAAGGTAAAGGATGTTAAACAGCTAAACGTTCTCCTCTTTTACCTTGCACCTTGAACCTTGTACCTCAATAGCCTCACGTTCACTACTTTCCACTTTTAACACTTCGACTTCGCTCAGTGCACCGCTTTTAACTTTTAACTTTTAACTCATTCGTATCTTAACGCTTTTACAGGATTTCTGCTTGCTGCGCGCCAGCTTTGCCAGCTTACAGTTAAAAATGTGATAACCAGAGTAATAAATCCTGATAGTGCAAATATCCACCAACTTAAACCGGTTTTATAAGCAAACCCTTGTAGCCAGAGCAATACAGCGTAATAGGCTATGGGCGTGGCGATTACAATGGAAACTAAAACTGCAATCACAAACTCTCTGTTGAGCATTGTTACGACCTCGCCGGTTGTTGCTCCGTTTATCTTTCGAATGCCTATCTCTTTTACTCGTCGCTCGGTTATCTGGATTATTTGGGATAATAGTCCTAAACAGGTGATTATAAATGCGATAACGGAAAACATGGTCAATGCCTTAGTCTCCAGCTCCTCCTTTTTATAAAGGATATTGTAATAATCGTTATAAAACTGAAAATCAAAAGGTTCTACAATACCTGCCTGCTTCCACGCACTCTCCATTTGAGATAGCTGTTCGGTGAAATTATCAGGTAACAATCTTACATTTAGCGAAGTATAAAAGCGATCGGAATAGATAAAAGCTACAGGACCCACTAAACTGTGCATTGAGTTATACTGAAACTCGTTTGCTACTCCAATTACATTCAAACCAAGTAGTTTGCGACCTCCAAAATCATCCCAACCAAGCTGTTTAAGCGCAGTTTCGGTAATTAATACACTTTTACCTATATCTGCCTCCGTTCCGCTTCTGCCTTGCAAAACATCTATCTGAAACGTAGTGATGAAATCGGCATCTACCTGCATTGTATTGATCATTAACCTGTTACCCTCTGCATCTTCTACCGTATTACGTGACCAACCCGCTCCAGGTGAATGCGTTGTTAGCGACAAATCGGTTATAAACGGCAATTTTGAAAACGATTCTTTAACTACCGAATAATTCTCATAATCTTCGGGTAAATCAATTCTTAAAAGTTGCTCAGTTTTAAATCCGTAATTGGCGGTCTTGACAAAATATAACTGTTTATTAATCAATAACAGACTCGATAACAGCACAATAGATATAACCAATTGAGCTACTGTCATTATTTTAGACAGCGAGCTTGCTTTAATTCGCTTGTGAGATTTGCTCAACAATAAAGTAATTTTTGAACGCCAAATAAGACTCACCGGAAACCATGCCGACAGTAAAATAACGAGTATCAACACTAAAACGGAAACTGCTAACACTGAGGGCTTTAACAACCATAAAATATCGAGTTTAACTTGAAGCAACTGTTCCGCAAATGGCAATGCCATGCCCGTGAATAATATAGCAAACACCAAGGCAATTAAAATCGATAAACCTACCTCAACCAAGTAGTATCGAAAAATCTGCGCCTTTCCTGCACCCGCAGCCATGCGAATACCCATCTGTTTAAGCGTTTGTAACTGTTTGGATATGTTGTAGTTAACGTAATTAAACAGCGACATAAAGAGCGTAAGCAGAGCAATTGTCGTAAAAATCCAAAGTATTTTTCTATTACCCAATTTGTGAGACTCAGAAGCGTCTAATTCAGAAAAATAAATAGATTTGACGGGTTGAAGCAATACACTCGCTATATCTGTGCGATTTTTAGGAAAATTGGCATTCATTTTTTGAGCCAGAGCCTCTACGTCAGTCCCTTTCCTCACAGTGAGAAAGAATTCTCTTGTCAGGTATCTGCCATTTTCATCGTTAACAACCGAAAATTCTTCTGTATCATCATGCAGATATATATCCGCACCAAACGTGGCATTAGATGGAATATCTTCGGCAATAGCTCCTACAACAAGGTCTAAATCGAAAAGTGTAACTGGCTCACCTACAACATCATAATGTCCGAACAGTTTTATCGCTGCTGATTTACTAAGAATAATTGAGTTTTTATCAGCAAACGGCTTATCTGACGAGGATACAAGAATATCTATGCCCGTAAACTCGAAAAAGTCATCGGTGGTGCATATCATCTCGTAAACGTCCAGATATTTGTCGCCAATCTTGACAGTGGTAGGACTTTCTCTGTCATCTGAATAACACATAGACATCGCTTTCTCGATTTCGGGATACTCCTCCTTAATAATTGGAAAAATAGCTAAATCGAAATAAGTTTCGTTCTCATCGGCATCTTTTAACCTGAAAGTTCTTTCGGCTTCGGGAAAAAAGGAGTTAACACTATTTTCGCGATAGACATATAACGCGATAATCAAACAAACAGTAAAACCAATGGCAAAACCGATAATGTTTAACGCCGAAAAGAGTTTGTTTTTTTGTAAACTGCGAAAAGCTTGCTTTAGGTACATATCAGTTAAAAGTTTTTAATCAATTAGCAATGAACAATGAGCAATGAACAATTAATAAGCGAGTTGCGATTTTTTAGTTGGGCTTTTGATGATTGAAAGTAACATTTTGTATAATTCATTTGCATCGTAAAAAATTCAACCTACAATCGCAATTCTGTAACTTATAGTATAAATTTTGTACCAAAATTGCAATGAATTGATATATAGATGTTTGCGTTTTTGCTGATTTTGAAAAGTGTAAAGATATTAGACAGTGAGTGTCTTATTTTTTTACACTTATGAACAATTGAAAAATTAACCATTAAGAAGTTAAGAAATATTAAGTTTGGGCTAAAGCCCAATATATGTATCGACCTATCAACCAACGACTTAAAAGTCGTTGCTATTGATAAAACCGCATTGTTCGCTTCGTAACTCGTAACTCGTAATTCGTAATTGTTAATTGCATTTACTCGTATCTGAGTGCTTCGACAGGGTTTTTCGTTGCTGCGCGCCAGCTTTGCCAGCTTACTGTTAAAAACGTGATAACCAAAGTAATAAATCCTGATAGTGCAAATATCCACCAACTTAAACCAGTTTTATAGGCAAACCCTTGTAGCCAGAGCAATACAGCGTAATAGGCTATGGGCGTGGCGATTACAATGGAAACTAAAACTGCAATCACAAACTCTCTGTTGAGCATTGTTA